>Ga0209070_100032_pt1 | contig 247220 bp, 220 predicted proteins | sample SynthPrep_5_END__FD_187205 | JGI IMG/M metagenome (GOLD analysis project Ga0209070, IMG submission 187205) | Synthetic microbial communities from Ohio, USA - SynthPrep_5_END_DS10_MetaG (SPAdes) (version 2) | ecosystem: Engineered > Bioreactor > Aerobic > Activated sludge | place: USA: Ohio...
GTCGACTTGCCATGGTCAATGTGGGCGATGATGGAGAAATTGCGGATATGACTCAAATCACTCACGGATCAACACTCAAAAAGGCTGCAGGCATAGCCCGCCGAAAAATAGCCGGGAATTGTACCTGATAGACGACGCAAGCGTCACGTTCGCCTGTCAGGGGCGCGCAAACGCAAAACGCCCCGGTCTTTCGACAGGGGCGTTTTGCGTAAGACTGGCGGCATTGGCGCCGGTCAGCCGGCCCGGCGCAACAGCCAGACCCCGGCCAGGGCACAGATCCCGGCGGGAACCAGCACCGCGAACAGCGGCGAGAAACCGAATACCAGGCTCGACGGCCCCAGCAGGTCCTGGGCGATGCGGAAGGTGAACCCCACCAGCACGCCGGTGAACACCCGCTGGCCGAGCGTCACGGAACGCAACGGACCGAAAATGAACGAGATCGCCATCAATACCAGGGCCGCGGTGACCAGCGGTTGCAGCACCTTGACCCAGAACGCCAGCCAGTAGCGACCGTTGTTCAGGCCCTGGTCGGCCAGGTAATGGATATACCCCCACAGACCGCTGATCGACAGCGACTCCGGCGCCATCACCACAGTACTCAGCAATTGCGGGCTCAAGGCCACGTCCCAACGTTCCTGCGGGACGCTGATGACTTCGGTGCTGCCCTCGCGGAAATAGGTGGTGGTGACGTCGCTCAGCTGCCAGTAGTTTTCTTCGAAACGGGCCTGGCGAGCGAAGCTCGAGGACAGCATGTGCCGCTGATCGTCGAAGTGATAACGGGTCACGCCATACAGCAGGCCGTTGGGCTGCACGGCGTTGATGTGGATGAACTCCTCACCCTGGCGGTGCCACAGGCCATGCTTGGAACTTTGCGCGTCGCCCGACCCCTGGGCCAGCGCACGACTGGCCTGTGCCTGGCTTTCCGTGGCAGGAGCGACGTACTCGCCGATCAGCACACCCGCCACCATCAGGAACAGCATCGGCTTCATCACCGCCCAGACGATCCGCCCGATGGACACGCCAGCGGCCCGCATGATGGTCAGCTCGCTATTGCTGGCCAGGCTGCCCAGGCCGATCAGGCAGCCGATCAGGGCCGCCATCGGCAGCATTTCATAAAGCCGGCGAGGCGCCGTCAACGCGACAAAACTCAGCACATCCATCACGGTGTAGCTATCGCTGACGCTGCCCATCTCGTCGATGAAGGCGAACAGCGACGCCAGGCCGAGAATGATCCCCAGTACCGCCAGGATGGCCAGCAGGACACTGTTACCGATGTAGCGATCGAGCTTAACCACGAGCCACCTCCTTCATGCTGCGGCGGCTCGCCAGTTTCAGGCGCAAGGGTTCCCAGTACAGCAACCCGAGGCCAATCAATAGAAACAGTCCGTGCACCCACCACAGGCCCAGCGCCTGCGGCAGCTTGCCTTTTTCCAGCGAGCCACGGGCCGCGATCAGGATGGTCAGGTAAGCCATATAAAGAAGAATCGCCGGCAACAGCTTGAGGAAACGCCCCTGGCGCGGGTTGACCCGGGACAGCGGCACCGCCATCAGGGTCACGACAAACACCAGAAGCGGCAGGGAAATACGCCATTGCAGCTCGGCATGGGCGCGCAGGTCCGGGTTGCCGATCAGATCGCGGGTCGGCATGGCGTCACGGTCGGTAACTTCTTCACTGACATCCGGCTTGGCCAGCAACACGCCGTAGGTGTCGTACTTGATGATCCGGTAATCGGCCTGGCCCGGATTACCGTCGTAGCGATAACCGTTTTCCAGAATCAGATAGCGGTTGCCGTCCGGACGAACGTCCTGGTGCCCCTTCTCCGCCACCAGCACCGAGATGCCCTGGTCCTTCTTGTCCTGGCTCAGGCGTTTTTCCGAAATGAACACGCCACCGAGGTTGGTCCGGTCATCGGACAACTGCTCGGTGTAGGTCACCCGCGTGCCGTCGTTGAGGGCCTGGAAACGGCCTGGCACCAGGGTATCGAACTCGGTCAGCGCATCCTGCTTGTTGAGGATCAGCTGGAACTGGTTGGCGCCCTGAGGCGCCAGGCTCAGGCTCAACCAGGCCACGATCAAGGCAACCAGGGTCGCCGGAATCATGGTCATGCCCAGCAGGCGCTGCTGGCTCATGCCGGTGGCCGAAAGCACAGTCATTTCGCTTTCGAGGTACAGCCGGCCATAGGCCAGCAGAATGCCGAGGAACAGCCCCAGGGGCAGGATCAATTGCAGGAAGCCCGGCATGCGGACCCCCATGATCAGGAACAGCGAGCCCGGGTCCAGTGCGCCCGAGGCCGCTTGCGCGAGGTATTTGACGAAACGTCCGCTCATGATGATGACCAGCAGTACAGCGCTCACGGCGCTCAGGGTCAGCAACACTTCGCGGGATAGATAACGGAAGACGATCAAACCAGACACTCCAGGGTTGTCAGGCTAAGGCGGCCAAACAAGCAAACACGGCCCGTGAAGCCGAGCCGCCGAAAAAGATGGCGCATTATCCTGTGATTGCATGCGCCTGTCACTGCGCACGCTCACGCCGGCCTCTAAAGCGGCGAAGTTCACTCATGGGAGGGTTGTCAGCCTCGACCGCCCGGGTTCAAACTGGCGGCCCTGTCGTTGGCCGCTGCCGACGCCTCTCCTTAATAAAAGCTACAGACATGACAAGCCTGGCGCACGGCATTGGCCCTGCGCTCTTTGACCATTAATTCAGGGACCCGGACATGGAACTGGTTGTAAAAAGCGTTAGCCCGGAAACGTTGAAGACCGCCACCCTGGTGGTCGCCGTCGGCGAAGGCCGCAAGCTCGGCAGCGTTGCCAAACAACTCGACGAGCTCAGTGGCGGCGCCATCGGCGCGGTACTCAAGCGCGGCGACCTGGACGGCAAGATCGGCCAGAGCCTGCTGCTGCACGCCCTGCCGAACCTGAAGGCCGAACGCGTCCTGCTGGTCGGCACCGGCAAGGACGCCGAACTGGGCGACCGCCCGTTCCGCAAGATCGTCAGTGGCATCCTCAATACCCTCAAAGGCCTGGGTGGCAGCGATGCCGTACTGGCGCTGGACGAAGTGGTGGTCAAGGGCCGCGACAGCTACGGCAAGACCCGCCTGCTGGCGGAAACCCTGGTGGACGGCGAATACAGCTTCGACCAGTTCAAGAGCCAGAAAGCCGAACCGCGCGCCCTGAAGAAAATCACCCTGCTGACCATCAAGGCCGCGCAGGCCGAAGTCGAGCGCGCCGTGGCCCACGCCAAGGCGATCGCCAACGGCATGGCATTCACCCGCAACCTGGGCAACCTGCCGCCGAATATCTGCCACCCGACCTTCCTCGGCGAACAGGCCAAGGCCCTGGGCAAGGAATTCAAGGCCCTGAAAGTCGAAGTCCTCGACGAGAAGAAGATCAAGGAACTGGGCATGGGCTCGTTCTATGCCGTGGGCCAGGGCAGCGCCCAGCCACCGCGCCTGATCGTCATGCAATACAACGGCGGCAAGAAATCCGAGAAGCCGTACACCCTGGTCGGCAAGGGCATCACCTTCGACACCGGCGGCATCAGCCTCAAGCCTGGCGCCGGCATGGATGAAATGAAGTACGACATGGGTGGCGCCGCCAGCGTGTTCGGCACCCTGCGCGCCGTACTGGAGCTCAAGCTGCCGATCAACCTGGTGTGCATCCTGGCCTGCGCCGAGAACATGCCGAGCGGCACCGCTTCGCGTCCGGGCGACATCGTCACCACCATGAGCGGCCAGACCGTGGAAATCCTCAACACCGACGCCGAAGGCCGCCTGGTGCTGTGCGATGCCCTGACCTACGCCGAGCGCTTCAAGCCACAGGCGGTGATCGATATCGCCACCCTGACCGGCGCCTGCGTGGTCGCCCTCGGTTCCCACACCTCGGGTCTCCTGGGCAACAACGACGAACTGATCGGCCAGTTGCTGAGCGCCGGCGTCCAGGCTGACGACCGTGCCTGGCAACTGCCGCTGTTCGACGAGTACCAGGAACAGCTGGACAGCCCGTTCGCCGACATCGCCAACATCGGCGGGCCGAAAGCCGGCACCATTACCGCTGCCTGCTTCCTGTCGCGTTTCACCAAGCAGTACAACTGGGCGCACCTGGATATCGCCGGTACCGCCTGGACCAGCGGCGGCAAGGACAAGGGCGCCACTGGCCGTCCGGTTCCCCTGCTGACCCAGTACCTGCTGGACCGCGCCAAAGCCTGAAACCTATGACCTCGGGGTGCGCCCACACGCGGCGCACTCCCGGGTTCAGGAACCGCAATGACCAAAGTCGACTTCTATATCCTTCCCAGCGCGGACCCTTCGGCGCGCCTGGATTTCGCCTGCAAGCTCACCGACAAAGCCTGGCGCATGGGGCACCGCATCTACCTGCATTGCAGCGACGCGGCCCAGCGCGATGAGCTCGATGCCCGATTGTGGCGCTTCAAGGGCGAAACCTTCGTGCCCCACGGCCCCGCCGAAAGCGAACCGGATGGCCTGATCGTTCTCGGCCTGGGCGATGACCCCGGCGAGCACCATGACCTGCTGGTCAACCTGGACCTGAAAGTCCCGGCATTTGCCCAGCGTTTCGCCCGCATCGCCGAAGTGGTGGTGGAAGACCCGACTATCCGCCAGGCCGCTCGCGAGAGTTTCCGTTTCTACCGCGAACAGGGCTATCCTCTGCAAGATCACCGTTTACAGCGACTCTGAGCCATCGATGGACACTCCCAAACCGCTGCAAAAGTCCGCGCACCTGCTGGATGACCTCGAGTCCATCCGCCAACTGCTCGGCGATGACGACCTGCAACCTCCGCTGCTGACCGAGACCGTCGACGGCGAAGTGCAGATTCCGCTGCTGTTCGACATGGTCGGCGGCAAGCCTGCCGTCGAAACCCACGAACAGGCGCCGGCAGAACCACAACCGGCTTCCGCTCCAGTGATCGAACCGCAACCTGCCCCCGTAGTTGCCGCGCCAGCCCCTACACTGGCACCGACACCAAAACCCGCACCAGCACCAGCACCCAAGAGCCAGGATGCCCTGCTGCACCTGGACAGCGAACTGCGCGCCGCCGCGCAACTGATCATGCAAGACGTGATCGACGACTTCGCCCCGCACATCGAAACCGAGATCAAGCGCCGCCTCGATGCGCGGATGGAACGGCTGCTCGCCGCAGCTTCAAGCGGCAAGCTATAAGCAGCAAGTAAAAGCCAGGAAGGACGCCCACCTCTTGCAGCTTGCGGCTTGTAGCTTGCAACTGCCCCCCTCCGCTATACTTCCCGGCTTTTCCTGAATAAATGCCAATAGGGTCCCGCCGCGCATGGATAAGACCTACCAGCCGCACGCCATTGAAACTTCCTGGTACCAGACCTGGGAGTCAGAGAATTACTTCGCCCCGCAAGGCGCGGGCGACTCGTACACCATCATGATTCCGCCACCGAACGTCACTGGCAGCCTGCACATGGGCCATGGCTTCAACAACGCGATCATGGATGCCTTGATCCGCTTCCGCCGCATGCAGGGCCGCAACACCCTGTGGCAGCCGGGTACCGACCACGCCGGTATCGCCACCCAGATGCTGGTGGAGCGTCAGATCGAAGCCCAGGGCCAGAATCGTCACGATCTGGGTCGGGAAAAATTCCTCGAGAAAGTCTGGGAGTGGAAGGATCAGTCCGGCGGCAACATCAGCCGTCAGATCCGCCGCCTGGGCTCGTCCGTCGACTGGAGCCGCGAGCGCTTCACCATGGACGACGGTCTTTCCGAAGCTGTCAAGGAAGCCTTCGTGCGCCTGCACGAAGACGGCCTGATCTACCGCGGCAAGCGTCTGGTCAACTGGGACACCAAGCTGCACACCGCGATCTCCGACCTCGAAGTGGAAAACCACGACGAGAAAGGCTCGCTGTGGAACCTGCGCTACCCGCTGGCCGACGGCGCCAAGACCGCTGAAGGCCTGGACTACCTGATCGTTGCCACCACCCGTCCGGAAACCATGCTCGGCGACTCCGCCGTGGCCGTTAACCCGAACGATGAACGCTACAAGGCGCTGATCGGCAAGTTCGTCGAGCTGCCGCTGGTGGGTCGTCGCATCCCGATCATCGGCGACGATTACTGCGACCCTGAATTCGGCACCGGCTGCGTGAAGATCACCCCGGCCCACGATTTCAACGACTATGAAGTCGGCAAGCGCCACAACCTGCCGCTGCTGAACATCTTCGACAAGAACGCCGAAGTACTGCCAGCCGCCCAGGTGTTCAACCTGGACGGCACGCTGAACGAAAGCATCGACGGCAAGATCCCGGCCGAGTTCGCCGGCCTCAACCGCTTCCAGGCGCGCAAGGAAATCGTCGCTGCGTTCGACGCCGCCGGCCTGCTGGTCAGCGTCGACGACCACGCCCTGAAAGTGCCGAAAGGCGACCGCTCCGGCACCATCATCGAGCCGTGGCTGACCGACCAGTGGTACGTCTCCACCAAGCCGCTGGCCGAGCCGGCCATTGCCGCCGTGGAAGACGGCCGCATCGCCTTCGTGCCAAAACAATACGAAAACATGTACTTCTCCTGGATGCGCGACATCCAGGACTGGTGCATCAGCCGCCAGCTGTGGTGGGGCCACCGCATCCCGGCCTGGTACGACGAGTCGGGCAAGGTCTATGTAGGCCGCGACGAAGCCGAGGTGCGCGCCAAGCACAACCTCGGGCCTGAGGTTGCACTGCAACAGGATAACGACGTCCTCGACACCTGGTTCAGTTCGGGCCTGTGGACCTTCTCCACCCTGGGCTGGCCGGAGCAGACCGAGTTCCTCAAGACCTTCCACCCGACCGACGTGCTGGTGACCGGTTTCGACATCATTTTCTTCTGGGTCGCCCGGATGATCATGCTCACCATGCACCTGGTGAAGAACGAAGACGGCACGCCGCAGGTTCCGTTCAAGACCGTGTACGTACACGGCCTGGTACGCGACGGCCAGGGCCAGAAGATGTCCAAGTCCAAGGGCAACGTCCTTGACCCGCTGGACATCATCGACGGCATCGAGCTCGAAGCCCTGGTGCAGAAACGCACCACCGGCATGATGCAGCCGCAACTGGCGAAGAAGATCGAGAAGCAGACCCGCCAGGAGTTCGCCGACGGCATCGCCAGCTACGGCACCGACGCCCTGCGCTTCACCTTCTGTTCGCTGGCGTCCACCGGCCGCGACATCAAGTTCGACATGGGCCGCGTCGAAGGCTATCGCAACTTCTGCAACAAGATCTGGAACGCCGCGCGCTACGTGCTGGACAAGGGCGAAGACTGCGGTCAGAACGGCGAAGCCTACGAGCTGTCGCTGGCCGACCGCTGGATCATCTCCCAGTTGCAGCGCACCGAAGCCGAAGTGACCCGCCAGCTGGACCAGTTCCGCTTCGACCTGGCGGCCCAGGCGCTGTACGAGTTCATCTGGAACCAATACTGCGACTGGTACCTGGAATTGTCCAAGCCGGTACTGTGGGACGAAAACGCGCCGGTCGAGCGCCAGCGCGGCACCCGCCGCACCCTGGTGCGCGTACTGGAAGTGGCGCTGCGCCTGGCCCACCCGTTCATGCCGTTCATCACCGAAGAAATCTGGCAGCGCCTGGCGCCGCTGGCCGGGGCCGAAGGCAAGACCATCATGCTGCAGCCTTGGCCGGTGGCCAATGAAGCACGCATCGACCAGGCCGCCGAAGACGACATCGAATGGCTCAAGGGCCTGATGCTCGGCACCCGTAACATCCGTGCCGAAATGAACATCGGCCCGGGCAAGCCACTGGCGTTGTTCCTGAAGAACGTCAACGCCGAAGACCAGCGTCGCCTGAGCGAAAACGAGACCCTGCTGAAGAAGCTGGCCAAACTCGAATCGATCACCGTGCTGAAGGCCGGCGACGAAGCACCGCTGTCCGCCACCGCCCTGGTCGGCGAGATGGAAGTGCTGGTGCCGATGGCCGGGCTGATCGACAAGGGTGCCGAACTGGCGCGCCTGGACAAGGAAATCCAGCGTCTGCAGGGCGAAGTCCAGCGGGTCGGCGGCAAGCTGTCCAACGCCGCCTTCGTCGACAAGGCCCCGGCCGAAGTCATCGACAAGGAACGCGCCAAACTGGCCGAGGCCGAACAGGCCCTGGGCAAGCTGGCCGAGCAGCACGCACGGATTTCCAGCCTGTAACGGCGACCCGAGCGGTAAAAAAGGGAGCCCTGCAAAGGGCTCCCTTTTTTGTGCCCGACCGAAAAGCTTATGCCTCTGTAGGAGCGAGGCTTGCCCGCGAAGCGTTATTCCTGGCACACCGCGTTATCCTCGGCGGCTCCTACAGAGGCTACGTCGCCCGGGCAGATATGGGACAATGCGCGCCACTTTGAGCCATACCCGAACCGATTTCGCCCATGACTGCCCCCCGCCCTCCCAAAGCTTCGCGCACCAAGCCTCAACCTGCAGCTCCGGCCAAGGCCGTCGCGCCACGGGAAAAGGCCAGCCTGCACCCGCGCAATCGCCATCAAGGCCGCTATGACTTTCCCCAGTTGATCAAGAGCACCCCGGAGCTGGGGGCTTTCGTGATCATCAATCCCTATGGCAAGGAGAGCATCGACTTCGCCAACCCGGCGGCGGTGCGGGTGTTCAACCGGGCATTGCTCAAGGCGTTCTACGGCATCGCCCATTGGGATATTCCGGCCGACTTCCTCTGCCCTCCGGTCCCCGGTCGTGCCGACTATGTGCATTTCCTGGCCGACCTGCTGGCCGAGCGTAACGAAGGCGTAATTCCCCGCGGCGCGGCGGTGCGGGTGCTGGACATCGGGGTCGGCGCCAACTGCATCTACCCGCTGATCGGCCACTGCGATTACCGCTGGCAGTTCCTCGGTTCCGACATCGACACCACCGCTCTCGCCGCCGCCAAGGCGATCGTCCAGGCCAACGGCCTGAACAAGGCCATCGGCCTGCGCCAGCAGAGCAACCGCAAGCAGATCCTGCTGGGGCTGCTGGAAAGCGACGAACGCTTCGACCTGACCCTGTGCAACCCGCCCTTCCATGCCTCCCTGGAGGAAGCCACGCGCGGTAGCCAGCGCAAATGGCGAGCGCTGGGCAAGGCCGATCCCAAGCGCAAGCTGCCGGTGCTGAACTTTGGCGGCCAGGCGGCGGAGTTGTGGTGCGAAGGTGGCGAAGCGCGCTTCGTGACCCAGCTGATCGGCGAAAGCGCCCAGGTGGCGCAACAGGTGTTGTGGTTCAGCACCCTGGTGTCGAAAGCCTCGAACCTGCCGGCGATTCAGGCCGCGCTGAAAAAGGCCGGAGCCCTGGAGAGCCAGGTGGTGGAGATGTCACAGGGACAGAAACAGAGCCGCTTCGTCGCCTGGACCTTCAAGGACAAGGCACAGCAACAGGCCTGGCGCCAGGAGCGCTGGGTTCGGATGGGATAGATACGAGGGGCAAAACGGCGATTTACCTTGCGTAAATCGTTGCGGCCTTAGAGCCTGAAAACCGTGCCCGGAAGCGTTCCGAGGCACGGTCTTACTGCAGTCTTACTTGTTGATCGAGTCAGTCAGGCCTTTAGCCACAACCAGCTTGATAACTTTCTTGGCAGCGATTTCGATGGCAGCACCAGTCGATGGGTTACGGCCAGTACGGGCAGGACGCTCGGTCACTTTCAGTTTGCCGATACCTGGCAGAGTGATTTCGCCGCCATTTTCCAATTGATCAGCAACGATCTGGGCCAGTTGGTCCAGAGCGTTACGCGCGGTGGTTTTCGGCGCGTCGATAGCTTCAGCGATATCAGCGATCAGTTGGTCTTTAGTAATAGCCATTGTGGTGTTCCTTCCCTATCAAATTCATTTGGATTGCAGAGTGCAGTGTCAGCCATCGAGCCAGATCTTGTGGATCTGGCACCCCGGTCACAACCACGAAAGATCGGGGTTATAGATACCGAAATCAGGGTTTGGTTCGACCTGACAAATGCTGAATGCACGCTTAACGCCGAGACATCGCGTAAGACGGGGCAAAACTAGCACAGAGACGGGGAAATATCCGCCTCTACCTAGCCATTTGGTCAGCTTTATTGCTCTAAATCCGTAAAAAAATGCATAAGCTTGACCCAGGCCGCCTTCCGCCCCCTTCAAACAGCGCCAAAACCAGCGGGTGCGGTACACTGGGCACTTTTTCGGGGAGTCACGCCCTCTCCCGCCAACCAGCCGAGAAGCCCATGCCGATCCGCCATTGCATCGTCCACCTGATCGACAAAAAACCCGACGGCACACCCGCAGTTCTGCACGCCCGCGATTCCGAACTGGCTGAATCCGCGGCCATCGAGAACATGCTCGCCGATCTCAACGAAAGCTATAACGCCAAACAGGGCAAAGCCTGGGGTCTGTTCCACCCGGAGTCCGGCGCGTTTCCCTTCAGCGGCTGGCTGAAGGAATACCTCGATGGCGGCCAGGACTTCACCGCCTTCAGCCGCGTCGCGGTCGAGCACCTGCAAAAGCTGATGGAAGAATCCAATCTGTCGGTCGGCGGCCACGTGCTGTTCGCCCACTACCAGCAAGGCATGACCGACTACCTGGCCATCGCCCTGCTGCACCACAGCGAAGGCGTGGCGGTGACCGACGAGCTGGACGTGACCCCGTCGCGCCACCTGGACCTGGGCCAGCTGCACCTGGCTGCGCGGATCAACGTCTCCGAATGGCAGAACAACAAACAGTCGAAACAATACATCTCGTTCATCAAGGGCAAGAACGGCAAGAAAGTCTCGGAGTACTTCCGCGACTTCATCGGCTGCCAGGAAGGCGTCGATGGCCCGGGCGAGACCCGTACCCTGCTCAAGGCGTTCAGCGACTTCGTCGAAAGCGAAGACCTGCCGGAAGAGTCCGCCCGGGAAAAGACCAAGGCCCTGGTGGACTACGCCAGCAGCCAGGCCAAGCTCGGCGAACCCGTGGGCCTGGAAGAACTCTCGGAGCTGATCGACGAGGACCGCCCCAAGGCGTTCTACGATCACATCCGCAACAAGGACTACGGCCTGTCGCCGGAAATCCCGGCGGACAAGCGCACCCTCAACCAGTTCCGCCGCTTCACCGGCCGCGCCGAAGGCCTGTCCATCAGCTTCGAGGCGCACCTGCTGGGCTCGAAGATCGAGTATGACGAAGAAGCCGGGACCCTGATCATCAAGGGCCTGCCGACCCAACTGACCGATCAGCTCAAGCGCCGCAACTGATGCTGCAGGGCGTGCTGAAGAAATTCCTGCTGATCCTGCTGGTGGTCGTGGCGTACCAGAACTGGGGCAAGCTCGAGCACCTGTTCAACCCCTCGCAGGCCGCCTCCGAGCAGGTCCGGGCCAATGCCCGGGTGGTGCTCTACGCCACCGACTGGTGTGGCTACTGCAAGGCCACCCGGCGCTTTCTCGATCAGAAGGGCATTGCCTTTCGCGAGTTCGATATCGAGAAGGATGCCGAGGCGCGCAAGGCCTATACCGAGCTGGGCGGCGCCGGAATTCCGATCCTGGACGTCAATGGCACCTTGATCCGTACCTATGACCCCGACGGGATCATGGCGGCGTTGCAACGCTAAACGCATCGCGAGCAAGCTCGCTCCTACAAGGGCCGAACAACCTCTGTCGGAACGAGCTTGCTTGCGATAGACCTGCCGCCTTATAGCGCCTCGATACGGAACCCGAAACGCGGGAAGTGCACATGCACCAATCCGCCACGTGGGTCTTCGCGGCGCAGGATCAACTCCTCGCGCCCGGCAAACAGTAACTCCCCCTCCACCGGATCGACGCCATAGTCGGTCGCCGCAATCCGCACCTGCTGGCCAGCCTGGAAGCCGTTCGGGTCAATGAAGGCTTCATCCGGCAAGGCTGCCGGTGTAGCCCTGCGCGCCACTTCGAGTGCCTCTTCGGAAGTCATGGCACTCGAAGCACCATGACCAAACCCCAGTACCCGGGCCAGCCACGCCGACACCGCCGGATAGGCGTCCACCAGCGGCGCAGTCACAGGCGTGCCCTTGAGGAACCACAGGGGGTGGGCCATGGCGAAGTCGGCAATCGACGGCTCACCGAACAGGAAGTCGCCCTCCTCACGCTGCAACTGCAGCTCCAGGCGCGCCATGAGCGTCGGCCATTGATGCTTGGCCAACTCCAGCGGTACACGGGTAGAACTGCCGCCGCTGAACAGCCCGGCGCGATCGGTCATGAAGGCCTTGACCGCTTCCGGCGGCAAATGGCCGAAACGCACGGCCGCCGACTCCGGCTGGAACACCAGGCTCACCGTATGCTGGAACACCACCGCATCGGCCCAGGCCGCGAAGGTCGCGCTGACCATTTCCCGGCCTTCGGGAAACAGTGCCGGCGAGGCCTTTTCCTGCTCCAGCCGCCGGGCGATCAGCGCCGTGTCGCAATAGATATCGGCACCGACCTGCAACACCGGGGTCTTGCGATAACCACCAGTGAGGGCCGTGAGATCGGGTTTGGGCATCACCGGCGAGATCTTCACCGAGCGCCAGGACAAGCCCTTGAAGCCTAGCAACAGGCGGGCTTTTTCCGCGAAAGGCGAGGTCGGGTAATGATGCAGAATCAACTCTGACATGCTGGGGTCCACCGGATAAGTAGGAAGAACCAGCTTAGCGTGCAAAGACCGGGCAGCCTATATACCCTGTCCGATCACCATCCATCACCGACACTGATCGGGCACCGCGCTTCACCAGACCAGCCGCCTGAGCATGATAGGGAATCCAGCCTTTGGCCATTAAGCACCTGAACCCCGTACGGGCCTATTACACCCGTTTTTTATATTTTTGCGTTTACAAGTTCCCGAAACTCTTTACCTATAAGTTCAAGAACCATTTCTTCTTTTACTCGGCGCAGCTGTATAACCCAAAGGAAAGTACAGCTGTCTATCAGCAGGCAAGTCTTCTGGAAGGGCCGGGACAATGGCGATCGGTCAGTATCATCACCCCCATCACGCCCACCGAGTTGATGTCTCTTCGCGGATGGTTTCATAGAAAAGAACCTCCGTACCACGAAGACGGCCCTGAAAGTTCGACCCCGCACACTGAGGCGGCGATCTTTCCAGTCAAGGGGCTTGGCCATATCCCATTCAATGACACCAACCCTTATGACCCAAGCCGGGTATCGGTAAAAACCGACGCCTTCAGGACCTGCACTATCACCACCATCGAGTTGACCAACAGTGTCACTTACCTGGCGCTCGATTTCTCCCTGCAAGACAGCTCGCAGACAGAACTGTTCAACCTGAATACTTCCCATATCCACGATTACCATGCCTTCAAGACGATAAATCCCTTCTCGAAGAACTTTCGCATCGTTCATTCCAGTTACTACGTAGAGGAACTATTGACTCAGGGCGTCAACAGGATTGTCGGCGACGCTCACCAGGTCGCGGAAAAGCTGTTCAAACTTTGGGGTATCCGTGCACAAGCCCACTCCCGTATCACCACCGGACGCCTCAAAAGCGAACTGAGCGCCCCATACATCAACCTCTACGCCAGCAGTGACCATAACCATTACTCCCTGATCAGCCGCTACCCCGGCAGACATTACGACTATTACCACAACGAATCGGGCAACTTCAGCTACCTATACAACTTCGAATCGAGCTCATTGAACCTGGATGCATTCTTCATCGATAACCTCAATGACCCTCACGACATAAACGACTGCTTGGCCAACTACCTCAACCTGTCGTTGATCAAGGAACTCTGGCATCAGTACAACCAATGCCGGGACGACGTGAATCCGGTGCTCTCGACCATAAGCCAGAACACTTCCGAGAGCCTGCAAACCCTGTTGGAAACAAACATAGGGATTGAACGTATCGAGGAAAAGATAGAGGCCCTGACACAGTTCAGCGATCAGTCCTATTGCCCGAGCTTTCGAACCGAGGCAGAAGACGAACTGAAAAGGCTGGTGGAGAAAATCGAGTTACTGAAAAAACGCATCGCCCAACGAAAGTCCCTCAGCAACGATCAGGTGCAATTCGAGAACCTCAAGTTCAATCGTTTCTACTCCTGGATAGTCGGCGGCCTGGCCTTTCTTCAGGTTTTCCTGGCCGCTATCGTCATCGACTGGAGCCAGGCGCTGCAAAGCAACAATCCAGTATTGAACAATCTGAAAGCCCTGCTGCGCTGGCTTCAGGGGTGAGAACCCGGCTCCGGCAGGATCAGATGGCCAGGCCCGAACTGGCCACCAGGCACTCCTTGGCGCTTTTCCTAAGCTTCTTGATCAGCCGTTCCTGGCGCAGGGCTTCGCTCTTGTCGCGGCAGGCTTCGGTATAGACCAGCGCGATGGCCGGGCTGGAGAGGAAGAAGCGTGCGCCCTTGCCGCTCTGATGCTTGGCGAAACGCTTGACCGGGTCGTCGCTGATGCCGCAGTACAGGGCGCCGTTGGCGGCGCGCACCAGGTAGACAAACCAGGGTTTGCTCACCGCAGAGACAGGCTCGGAATCGCTGGCGGGGGATGGGCTGGGGCGGGTCACGGTGATCGCGGCGTGTGGATAACAAGCCGCGATCTTACCAGAGGCGAAGATTCAGCGGCCGGCCTGGAAGGCTTTCAGGCCTTTGCGGGCCTGGGCGCGTACGGCGTTTTTCAGCAGCGGGGTCCAGCCGAGGATCAGGCCCTTGGTCCCCAGGGCCTGGCGGGCCCAGCGCCACATATTGAAATGATCGTGGTGCTCGCAGATCTTGCCGTCACGGAACACGAAACGCGCCTGGATATCGTTGACCACAGTATTGCCGGTCTGGCTGAACAGGTAAGTCGCCACCCAGTGGGCTTCGCCGCTGCGCTCGTCGGCGCGGACCTTGTCGAAGACCAGGGAGAAGTCCTTGGCCCGGGTGGTGAGCATGCGCCACATGTCAGCGGCATCGCGGCCGCGCAGTTCGCCGAACGCCGGATCACTGAACAGCACATCCTCGGTGTAGCAGGCGGCCATGGCCTCGGCATCCAGGCGCTGGAAGGCGCTATAGAACTCAGTGATCAAGGCGCGGTGGGCATCACTCATGAACAGGCTCCGACTCGGGGAAAGATGCCTGCACGATAGTCTGCAAACCCGGGAAACACTATCGGCATTCGCCGCGCAAATACCGACAGTGGGTTGGCTCAGATTTTTTCGCTTTCAACCTGCACATAGAGCGAGCGCCCGGCCCCCAGGCCGGCGACTATGGCCCCCAGGCCGATCACCGCGAAAATCCAGCCCAGGGCCGTCCAGCCACCGGTCCAGTCGTGCACCAGGCCGACCGCGAACGGCCCCATGGAGGCCAGGGTGTAGCCAAAGCCCTGGGCCATGCTCGACAGATTGGCCGCCACATGGGCGTCCTTCGAACGCAAAACGATCAGGGTCAGCGCCAGGCTGAAGGTGCCGCCCTGCCCCACGCCCAGCAGGATCGCCCAGCCCCACAGGCCATCGAGCGGGGCATACAGGCAGCCGAACAGGCCGCCGAGGGTAAGCAGCATCACGACTACGATCGCCAGGCGCTGATCCTTGCCCCGCGTTGCCAGCCAGGGCGCGGCCAGCGAACTGGCGAGCTGGACGATCACCGAGCCGGACAGCACCAGCCCCGCCTGGGTCGGGCTCAGGCCGCGACCGATAAGGATCGACGGCAGCCAGCCGAATACGATGTAGGCCAACGAGGATTGCAGGCCCATGTACAGCGTCACTTGCCAGGCCAGCGGGTCGCGCAGCAAACCGCGCACCCGATAGGCCACATGGTGCGCGCCCTGCCGCTTGCCGACCTGGGGCAGCCAGAACAGCGCCGCTACCAGCGCCGGCAGCACCCAGAAGCCGAGGCCCAGCGCCCAGCTGTTATCGAAGTGCTGGCTCAAGGGCACGGTCGCCCCCGCGGCCATCGCCGCGCCCAGGCACAGGGCCATGGTGTAGACGCCGGTCATGGTGCCCGCGTGTTTGGCGAAATCGCGCTTGACGATGCCCGGCAGCAACACCCCGATCACGCCGATGCTGGCGCCACCGAGGATGCTGCCGGCGAACAGTCCGACGTCTCCCAGGGAACTGCGCAGGATGATCCCGCCTGCCAGCGTCAGCAGGATGCCAAGCACCACGCGCTCGGCGCCGAAGCGCCGCGCCAGCACCGGGGCCAGGGGGGCGAAGAGGCCCAGGCACAGCACCGGCAAGGTGGTCAGCAGGCCGGCCTGGGCCGCCGACAGCCCGAGGCTGTGCGACACCTCGCTGAGCAGCGGTGCCATGCTCGACAGCGCCGGGCGCAGGTTCAGCGCCACCAGGATCAGCCCCAGCAGCAACAGCCACGGGCGACTCGGCGCCGGGTGGCTCTGCTGGACCTCGGCATCGTCGGCTTCGGCGTCGATCAACAACTCTTCGAGCTCGGCCTCGCGTCGAGGGACAGCAATAGGTGGTGGGTTATTGGCCTGGTGGCTGGACATGGTGCTCTCGGTCTCAAGGTTCATTGATCAGCTGCCTGGAAATGGCCTTGGCCCGCTCCGGGTCGCGCTGCTCGACGGCGTCCAGCAGGTCGATGTGCAGATCGAACACCGCCTGGCGCCGGGGATGGATGTTCAGGGTCTGGCGCAGTTGCGCGCCGACCACACTGGAGAAATAGCGGTACAGCTCGCTGAGGGTGGGATTATGCGCGGCGTCCACCAGGCGCCCGTGAAACACCAGGTCGCAGGCGATATAGCTCTCCAGATCGCCATGATAGTGATCGCCACTGAGAGCCAGGACTTCGCGCAACGCCAGCAGGTCCTGGTCGGTACGCCGCAGGGCCGCCAGGCCGATGGCCTCCGTCTCGATGATCTGCCGGGTTTCGCGCGCCTGCTCCAGGGAGCACTGGGACAGGGCCTTGAGGGTATCCAGCGGATCGACCACCGCACGCAGGTAACTACCGTCGCCCTGGCGAATCTCCACCAGGCCGGAAAACGCCAGGACTCGCATGGCTTCGCGCACGGTATTGCGGCTGATGCCCAGCTCCGCCGCCAGCTCCGGCTCGGTCGGCAGGCGCTGGCCGATGCTCCATACACCGTCATTGATGCGCTGGCGCAGCTGTTCCAGGGCCTGATCGACCAGGGAACGTTTAATCAAAGGAGAATTTTCTGTCATGTGCTGTCGCCTTTTCATCCAATCATCGGATGAATTTTTTTGGCATATTAGTCAGCTTCGCGTGGGTGAACAACAAAGCCGATGCATGCATGTAGCAAGCGGAAAGGAAATCCGATTGCTAAAAAACCCTTTAAGGGTAATTTCATCTCGACTCCAGGTGTCTTATGGAAAAGCACACACCTCATTACGACCTGTCGGTGATCAAGGCAGATGTCGCCCGGCTGGGGGCAGCCGCCTTTACCCGAACCGCCCTGGTCAGCGGCCGGCACCTCGGCCTGACCTGCCGGGACATGCAGCAGGTGATTGCCGGGCTGCAGGGGAAAATGCTCTACAAGTCGATGACCAGCTATCTCGATCATCGAATCTGGCAGGACGTGTATTACACGCACATCGACTCCGTGGAGCTGTACATCAACGTCACTTACCGCCCCGGCGGCGGTCCCCCAGTGATCTCCTTCAAGGAGAAACATCCATGAAACAAAGACAATGCGTCAGCTGCGGTGCCCCGGCCGGCATGCAGCCGTTCAACAATCGCAGCGAGCTGATCGATTACAAGCACCTGCTGCGGCAAATCGACGGCCTGGATGGCTGGGAGTGCCAGGCCTGTGGGGAAGTCGAATTCGACCCGGCCAGCGCCGAACGCTACGCCAGCGCCGGCGACCAATTGCTGGAAGATTGCCGGCAGTTCATGGCCAGCGAGATGAAACGCATCCGCCGCAAGCTGCACCTCTCGCAGAAGGATGCGGTAAAGCTGCTCTCCGGCGGCGGGCACAACGCCTTCTCCCGCTACGAACGCGGCGAGGTCGCCCCGCCCCAGCCGCTGTTCATGTTGATGCGCCTGCTCGATCGTCATCCGCAGCTGATGGCCGACGTGCAGGCACTCAGCGAACAACAAGCGCCCGCGGCCGACAACGATCCGCACCAGGCACGCGTCGCGACGTCGTGAAATCCCAGGCAAAAATAAACCCGGCGCCAGGCCGGGTTCATTTTCAAGACGGTACCTGGATCAGTGCAGGATCTGGCTCAGGAACAGCTTGGTCCGCTCGTTCTGCGGGTTGTCGAAGAAGTCGTTAGGCGCGGCCTGTTCGACGATTTCACCCTTGTCCATGAAGATCACCCGGTTGGCCACGGTGCGCGCAAAGCCCATTTCGTGAGTCACGCAGAGCATGGTCATGCCGTCTTCGGCCAGGCCGATCATGGTGTCCAGAACCTCTTTCACCATTTCCGGGTCTAGGGCTGACGTCGGCTCGTCGAACAGCATGATCTTCGGCTTCATGCACAGCGCCCGGGCAATTGCCACGCGCTGCTGCTGACCGCCGGAGAGCTGGCCCGGGTACTTGTTCGCCTGCTCCGGAATGCGTACGCGCTCCAGGTAATGCATGGCGATTTCCTCGGCCTTGCGCTTGGGCATCTTGCGTACCCACATCGGCGCCAGGGTGCAGTTCTGCAGGATGGTCAGGTGCGGGAACAGGTTGAAGTGCTGGAACACCATGCCGACTTCACGACGGATCGCCTCGATCTGCTTGAGGTCGTTGGTCAGCTCCACGCCATCGACCACGATGCGGCCCTGCTGGTGTTCTTCCAGGCGGTTCAGGCAACGGATGGTGGTGGATTTGCCCGAGCCCGAAGGCCCGCACAGGACGATGCGCTCGCCCTGCTTGACGTTGAGGTTGATGTCCTTGAGCACGTGGAACTGGCCGTACCACTTGTTCACGCCCTGCATCTGAATAATGCCTTCAGGGCTCACAGGCTTTTTGATCACTTCACTCATGGAGATACTCCTAACGCTTGTGGCCTGTGTCCAACTTACGCTCCAGATGCATGGAGTAGCGGGACATACCAAAACAGAAAATCCAGAACACCAGGGCCGCGAAGACATAGCCTTCGGTGGCCATGCCCAGCCATTTCGGGTCGGCGGCAGCTTGCTTCACGCTGTTGAGCAGGTCGAACAGGCCGATGATGATCACCAGGCTGGTGTCCTTGAACAGGGCGATGAAGGTGTTGACGATGCCGGGGATCACCAGCTTCAGGGCTTGCGGCAGGATCACCAGGCCCATGCTGCGCCAGTAGCCCAGGCCCATGGCCGCAGCCGCTTCGTACTGCCCCTTGGGAATCGCCTGCAGGCCGCCGCGCACCACTTCGGCGATATACGCCGACTGGAACAGGATCACCCCGATCAGCGCCCGCAGCAGCTTGTCGAAGTTCATGCCTTCGGGCAGGAACAGCGGCAGCATCACCGAGGACATGAACAGCACGGTGATCAACGGCACGCCACGCCAGAACTCGATGAAGGTCACGCAGACCACACGAATCGCCGGCATGTTCGAGCGTCGCCCCAAGGCCAGCACGATGCCCAGGGGCAAGGCGCCGGCGATGCCGACGGTGGCGATCACCAGGGTCAGCATCAGGCCGCCCCACTGGCTGGTGGCGACGTTGGCCATGCCAAACAGGCCGCCATGCAGCAGGAAGTAGGCAATGATCGGGTACAGCACCAGGAAGCTCAGGCCATAAATGGCCTTGTGCGGAACCCGGGCGATGAACAAGGGCGCCACGCCAATCACCGCCAGCCACACGGTCAGGTCCACGCGCCAGCGCAGGTCCGCCGGGTAGTAGCCGTACATGAACTGGCCGAAGCGCTGCTGGATGAACACCCAGCAGGCGCCCTCCTTGGTGCAGTCGGCGCGGGTGGTGCCCACCCAGTTGGCGTCGAAAATCGCCCAGCTGAGGATCGGCGGCACCACCAGGTAGATCAGGTAGAAGGCAAACAGGGTCAGCAGGGTGTTGATCCAGCTGGAGAACATGTGTGCCCGCATCCACGCCACGATCCCGATGCTGCTGCTCGGTGGTGGCATGTCGGGTTTGAAAGTATGAGTGCTCATGCGCGTTTCCTCACCGCTCGATCAGCGCAATGCGCTTGTTGTACCAGTTCATCAGCAGGGAAATGCTGATGCTGATCGCCAGGTACACGCTCATGGTGATGGCAATGACTTCGATGGCCTGGCCGGTCTGGTTGAGCACGGTACCGGCGAACAGCGAAACCATTTCCGGATAACCGATACCCGCCGCCAGGGACGAGTTCTTCGCCAGGTTCAGGTATTGGCTGGTCAGCGGCGGAATGATCACCCGCAGGGCTTGCGGGATGATCACCTTGCGCAGGGTCGGACCGTTGCGCAGGCCGAGGGAACGGGCCGCTTCGGTCTGGCCATGGCTCACCGACTTGATCCCCGAACGCACGATCTCGGCGATGAACGCCGCGGTGTAGACGGTCAGGGCCAGGGTCAGGGCCAGCAGTTCCGGGATCAGCACCCAGCCGCCGACGAAGTTGAAGCCCTTGAGCTCCGGCATTTCCCAATGCACCGGGGCGCCGAAAAGCAGCGTGCACAGCGCCGGGATCGCCAGGAACAGCGCCAGGCCGGTCCAGAACTTGTGGAACGGCACGCCGGTGTCTTCGAAGCGCTTGTTGGCCCAGCGGCACATCAGCACGATGGCGACAATCGCCACCACCAGGCTGATCACGAACGGCCAGAAGCCGTCGGCCACCAGGGCCGCAGGCATGTTCAGGCCACGGCTGCTGACGAAGAAGGTGTCGCCGAAGTTGTGGCTGTTACGCGGCCCCGGCATGGTCAGGAACACCGCGAAATACCAGAACAGGATTTGCAGCAGCGGCGGAATGTTGCGGAACACTTCCACATACACGGTCGCCAGTTTGCTGATGATCCAGTTCTGCGACAGGCGCGCCACACCGACGATGAAACCGAGAATGGTCGCCAGGATCACGCCGATGAATGTCACCAGCAGGGTGTTGAGCAGGCCGATCACGAACACCCGGGCATAGCTGTCCGCTTCGGTGTAGGAGATCAGGTGCTGAGCGATGCCGAAGCCGGCGCTGCGCTCGAGAAAGTCGAAGCCGGAGGTAATCCCCCGGTGCTGAAGGTTGGTTTGCGTGTTATCGAACAAGTACCAGCCAAGCGAGATCACGGCCACGACGGTGATGATCTGGAATAGCCACGCACGCACTCGTGGATCGCTGAGACTGAGCCTCTGCTTAGGTGCGCCGATTGAGTTTTGCATGAAGTGCCCCGGAAATAATGGAACAAGAACATCACCCGGCGGTTGGCCCGCCGGGCGATAGAACCATCAGCGCACTGGTGGTGCGTATTGAATGCCGCCGTTGTTCCATAGCGCGTTCAGGCCGCGATCGATCTCCAGCGGAGTGCTCTTGCCGAGGTTCTTCTCGAACACTTCGCCGTAGTTGCCGACTTGCTTGACGATCTGTACCACCCAGTCCTTGCGCAGCTTCAGGTCCTTGCCGTACTCGCCGTCGGCACCCAGCAGACGCGCAACGTCAGGGTTCTTGGTGGACTTGGCTTCGGCTTCGACGTTCTTCGACGTGATGCCGGCCTCTTCGGCGTTGAGCATGGCGTAGCCCGTCCAGCGGATGATGGCCAGCCACTCGTCGTCGCCGTTACGCACGACCGGGCCCAGCGGTTCCTTGGAAATGGTTTCCGGCAGAACCACATAGTCCTTCGGCGAAGCCAGCTTGCTGCGCTGGGCGAACAGCTGGGACTTGTCGGAGGTCAGCACGTCGCAACGCCCGGACTCCAGCGACTTGGCGCTTTCATCGGAGGTGTCGAAGGTGATCGGGGTGTATTTCAGGCCGTTGCCGCGGAAGTAGTCGGACACGTTCAGCTCGGTGGTGGTGCCGGCCTGGATGCAGATGGTCGCGCCGTCCAGTTCCTTGGCGCTCTTGACGCCCAGCTTGTTATTCACCAGGAAACCGATGCCGTCGTAGTAGGTGATGAAGCCCGGGAATTTCAGGCCCATGCCCGCGTCGCGGGAACTGGTCATGGTGGTGTTGCGCGACAGGATGTCGATTTCACCCGATTGCAGCGCGGTGAAACGCTCCTTGGCGTTCAACTGGCTGAATTTCACTTTGGTCGCGTCGCCGAATACCGCGGCGGCCACGGCGCGGCAGATGTCGGCGTCGATGCCGAGGATCTTGCCGGTGGCGTCCGGTACCGAGAAGCCCGGCAGACCGTCGCTCACACCGCACTGCACAAAGCCTTTCTTCTGCACCGCATCCAGGGTCGCACCCGCCTGCGCGAAGCCGCTCATACCCAGTACCGCGGCGGCCGTGACCACAGCCAGGGTGGATTTCAACATCTTCATTCAAACCTCCAGTTTTGCTCTTGTTGTGTCGGAGCTTGAGTCCTGCCGCACCCTTATGAGGCACTGTTGACCCGTGTTGGCTTTTTATAGGGTCAAGCGGCGTAGGACTTTAGCTATGAGTCTAGTAGGAGAAAATCCATTTAAGAGAAAACCCATACTCACCAAGCGACCGAACGGGCTGTAGCCCTTGCATGTTCGCGAAGCCCGTAGCGGCCACTGGCGAACGTCCATCATCGGATCTTTGCTATCCCACACCCGCCAGTAGCCTGATAGTGTTACCGGCAGGGTGAACGCAATCACTTCACGCAACGGCTATAGCAAAGCCCGTACCAGAGTGCCGGCTAAAGCGGTTCAGCCCGGGGTCAAGAGCAAAACTTTCAGCCTTGCGACATCTTCTTCACTGATCAACCGACCGCGCACCTCGATCACGCACCGCTTGGGCGCGTGCGCACATATTTGGAGCAACCATGACCGAGCCCTTGATTCTTCAGCCCAGCAAGCCCGTCGATGCCTGTGTGATCTGGCTCCATGGCCTGGGCGCCGACCGCTACGACTTCCTGCCGGTGGCCGAAGCGCTGCAGGAAAGCCTGTTGACCACCCGCTTCGTCCTGCCCCAGGCACCGACCCGCGCCGTGACCATCAATGGCGGTTATGCCATGCCCAGCTGGTACGACATTCTGGCCATGAGCCCGGCGCGCGCGATCAACCGCGAACAGCTGGACGAGTCGGCCAAACGCCTGAGCGACCTGATCGAAGAACAGCGCGCCAGCGGAATAGACCCTTCGCGGATTTTCCTCGCCGGTTTTTCCCAGGGTGGCGCGGTCGTCCTGCACACCGCCTTCCTTAAATGGCAGGGCCCGCTGGGTGGCGTGCTTGCCCTGTCCACCTATGCCCCGACCTTCAGCGATGAACTGGAACTGTCGGCCAGCCAGCAGCGGATTCCGACCCTATGCCTGCACGGCCAGTACGACGAAGTGGTGCAGAACGCCATGGGCCGCACCGCCTACGAGTACCTGAAACACCATGGTGTCACCGTGACATGGCAGGAATACCCAATGGGCCACGAAGTGTTACCCGAAGAAATTCGCGATATCGGCGCCTGGCTCGGCGAGCGTTTGCGCTGAATCGATAAGTTAGGTAGCCCGTTGAGCAATCCACTACGCCGCGCCCGATTCTTGCATTACACTGCCCGGCGTACATTCCTTAACCAATTGATGAGATGACCGTGCTCAAAGCACTCAAGAAAATCTTCGGTAAAAGCGAGGCTGAGCAGCTCGCGCCAGGCTCCAGCCCATCTTCCTCCAGCCCCAGCAGCCATACCGACGGCCATCAGCCGGAACGGACCGCGCCCGCCTCCGTGGCCAGGCAAGAGCCGGTGGCCCCAGCCGCCCCGACGGCCCAGACCGCGCCGCGCAGCGACAAGCCCAAGGCCGAGCAGCCGCGCCGCCCACGCGCGCCGAAACCACCGGTGAGCACCTGGAAACTGGAAGACTTCGTCGTCGAACCGCAGGAAGGCAAGACCCGCTTCCACGACTTCAAACTCGCGCCGGAACTGATGCACGCGATCCACGACCTGGGTTTCCCCTACTGCACGCCGATCCAGGCGCAGGTACTGGGGTTCACCCTGGCCGGCAAAGACGCCATCGGCCGCGCCCAGACCGGTACCGGCAAGACCGCCGCGTTCCTGATCTCGATCATCACCCAGCTGCTGCAGACCCCACCGCCGAAAGAGCGCTACATGGGCGAGCCGCGGGCGCTGATCATCGCGCCGACCCGCGAACTGGTGGTACAGATCGCCAAGGATGCGGCCAGCCTGACCAAATACACCGGTCTCAACGTGATGACCTTTGTCGGCGGCATGGACTTCGACAAACAGCTCAAGCACCTCGAAGCCCGGCATTGCGACATTCTGGTGGCCACCCCGGGCCGCCTGCTGGACTTCAACCAGCGCGGCGACGTGCACCTGGACATGGTCGAAGTGATGGTGCTGGACGAAGCCGACCGCATGCTCGACATGGGCTTCATCCCCCAGGTACGCCAGATCATTCGCCAGACCCCGCCGAAAAGCGAACGCCAGACCCTGCTGTTCTCCGCCACCTTCACCGACGACGTGATGAACCTCGCCAAGCAGTGGACCACCGACCCGGCGATCGTCGAGATCGAAGCCGAGAACGTGGCCAACGCCAACGTCGAACAGCATATCTACGCGGTGGCCGGCGCCGACAAGTACAAGCTGCTGTACAACCTGGTCAACGACAACGGCTGGGAACGGGTCATGGTCTTCGCCAACCGCAAGGATGAAGTGCGGCGCATCGAGGAACGCCTGGTACGCGACGGCGTGAATGCCGCCCAGCTGTCCGGCGACGTGCCGCAGCACAAGCGCATCAAGACCCTGGAAGGCTTCCGCGAAGGCAAGATCCGCGTGCTGGTGGCCACCGATGTCGCCGGGCGTGGCATCCACATCGACGGCATCAGCCACGTGATCAACTTCACCCTGCCGGAAGTGCCGGACGACTACGTGCACCGTATCGGCCGCACTGGCCGGGCGGGCGCCGACGGCGTGTCCATCAGCTTCGCCGGCGAGGACGACTCCTATCAGTTGCCGTCGATCGAAGCGCTGCTGGGTCGCAAGATCAGCTGCGAAATGCCGCCGACCGAGCTGCTGCGCCCCGTGGAGCGCAAACGCCCGAAAGCCTGAGCAGCATCGTTGTAGGAGCGAAGCTTGCTCGCGATGAACGATAACGCGCGGTGTCAGCAATGACGCCTCGCGGGCAAGCCTCTCTCCTACAGATACAAGCCTGCCCGCAAAAAAACGCAGCCCGACCATAGGCTGCGTTTTTTTTCACCTGGATATTGCCCGACAAAACTAAAAGTCCATAATAGACAAATTAGTTTATTTCTTGGGAGCACCCGCATGTCCAGCACGCCTTGCGTGATTACCCAGCCTCAAGCCCGCCAGTTGCTGGCGCAGGTCGACGTGCCGCAGGTCCTGCGCAAGCTGTTCCACGACCTGGCCGCCGGGCTTGCCGTGCAGCCGGCGCAGCAACTGGTGGAGTTTCCCCAGGGCGCCGGGGACTTTATCAATTACCTGGGCGTGCTGGCCGAAGAGCGGGTCTACGGGGTCAAGACCTCGCCCTATATCGTCCGCACCGAAGGCCCGCTGGTCACCGCCTGGACCCTGCTGATGTCCATGGACAGCGGTCAGCCGCTGCTGCTCTGTGACGCTGGCGAACTGACCACCGCGCGCACCGCGGCCACCACCGCCGTGGCCGTCGACGCCCTGGCGCCGGCCGACGCCAGGCACCTGGCGATCATCGGCAGCGGCCCCGTGGCCCAGGCCCACCTGCATTACGTGAAAGCCCTGCGCGAGTGGCAATCCATCCGCCTGTACTCCCCTGGCCTGGCCGGAAAATCCGCCGAGGACATCGCGCGCCTGAAGGCCCTCGACCCGCGCCTGCAGGTCGCCAGCCAGCTCGATGACGCCCTGCAGGACGCCGACGTCATCATGCTCTGCACCTCCTCCGCCGGCCCGGTGATCGACCCGCGCACCTTGCGCAAACCGGCGCTGATCACTTCCATCAGCACCAACGCGCCACGGGCCCATGAAGTGCCGCCCGCCGCGCTGAAGGACATGCAGGTGTATTGCGACTATCGTCAGACCACCCCCGGCTCGGCCGGCGAAATGCTGATCGCCGGCGAACGGCATGGCTGGGACAAGGCGGCGATTCTCGGCGACCTGCCCGAACTGCTCAGCGACCTGGCGCAACGACCGGAGCCGGGGCGCCACGTGTTCTTCCGCTCCATCGGCCTGGGCCTGGAAGACATCGCCCTGGCCAATGCGCTGTACCGCTTGCAGTGCACTCACTAAATACCAATGGAACACCAGCCGGCTCGCGATCGACGGCCCCGAGCGAACCACGGTGACAGGCTCAGGATCGATCGCGGGCAAGCCTCGCCCCTACAGACGCGCGTTATCCCCTTTTTCACGGAGGCTCGAATGACCCAGGCAGACTTCATCATCATCGGCGGCGGCATTGCCGGTGCCTCCACCGGCTACTGGCTGTCGCGCCATGGCCGGGTGCTGGTGCTGGAACGCGAATCGCATCCGGCCTACCACTCCACCGGGCGCTCCGCGGCGCTCTATACCGCCGCCTATGGCACGCCCCAGGTACGCGCCCTGACCCTGGCCAGCCGGGACTTTTTCGATGCCCCGCCGCAAGGGTTCTGCGAGCACCCGCTGCTGACCCCGCGCGGCGAAATGACCGTGGACTTCACCGGCGACCCCAGCGAGCTGAACAACCAGTACCTGAGCGCCAAGGCCACGGTGCCGGAAATGCAGCTGCTGAGCGCCGACGAAGCCTGCGCGCGCCTGCCGATCCTGCGTCGCGAGAAGGTCCACGGCGCCCTCTACGACCCAAGCGCCAGCGACATCGACACCGACGCCCTGCACCAGGGTTACCTGCGCGGCATCCGGCGCAACCAGGGCGAGGTGCGTACCGACTGTGAAGTGCTGGGGCTGAGCCGCGACGAACAAGGCCAATGGCAGGTACAGACTGCCGGCCAGACCTTCAGCGCGCCCATCCTGATCAACGCCGCCGGCGCCTGGGCCGACCAGGTCGGCGCCATGGCCGGCGCCCGGCCCCTGGGCCTGCAGCCAAAACGCCGCACAGCCTTTATCTTCGCCGGCCCCGAAGGCGTCGATATCCACCATTGGCCGATGCTGGTGAGCCTCGACGAATCCTTCTACATGAAGCCCGACGCCGGCATGTTCCTCGGCTCGCCGGCCAACGCCGACCCGGTGGAGCCCCACGACGTACAGCCGGAAGAGCTGGACATCGCCATGGGCATCTACCAGATCGAAGAGGCCACCACCCTGACCATTCGCCGCCCGACCCGCACCTGGGCCGGCCTGCGCAGCTTCGTCAGCGACGGCGACCTGCTGGCCGGCTTCGACACCCAGGTACCGGGCCTGTTCTGGGTCGCCGCGCAAGGCGGCTACGGCATCCAGACCTCGCCAGCCATGGGCCAGGCCAGCGCTGCCCTGGTGCGTGGCGAAGCCTTGCCGGAGCAACTGGCGCGCTTTGGCCTGGACGCCGCCATGCTCTCCCCCGCCCGCCTCGGCTGACCCCGCTCAGTGACGCGCCCCAACGATTGCGGCACACTCGCAGCGCCCTGCCTCGCAGGGCGCTGACACCGCCTGGAGAACCACCCATGACCTCACCCGCGCAGGACCCTGCCCTGGATAACTTCCGGGCGATCGCCGATGCCATCGCCACGCTGTTCTTCCCCCATGCCGAGGTGGTCATCCACGATCTGCGCACGCAGAAGATCGACTACATCGCCAACAACATCTCCAAGCGCGAAGTGGGCGACGACTCCGCCCTCGAAGACATGCTCGGCGAGGATGCCAATGAGCGGAATATCGGCCCCTACGAAAAGCTCAACTGGGACGGCCAGAAGATCCGCAGCCTCAGCAGCGTGCTGCGCGACGGCAGCGGCCAGCCGCTGGCGGTGCTGTGCATCAACCTGAATATTTCGCTGTTCGAGAATGCCAAGGCAGCGCTGGACCTGTTCCTCTCGCCGAGCAAACTGATCCCGCAACCAGACTCCCTGTTTCGCGACGACTGGCAGGAGCGCATCAACACCTTCCTGCACAACTGGCTGCGCGAACGGCAGCTGGGCCTGAACCTGCTGACCCGCGAACACAAGCGCGAACTGGTGCTGGCGCTGCACGCCGAAGGCGCGTTCAAGGGCAAAAGCGCCGCCAACTATGTGGCCAATGTGCTGAACATGGGGCGGGCGACGGTGTACAAGCACCTGAAGGAATTGAAGGGCTGACAGCCTCTAAAAGCATCGCGGGCAAGCCTCGCTCCTACAAACCACAGGAGCGAGGCTTGCCCGCGATGGCGTCCTCACGAACGCCACATGACATCAGTCGCCGTAGATGTCGGACTTGAAGTACTTCTCGGAAATCTTCTGATATTCGCCACTGGCGCGAATGCCATCGATGGCGCTATTCAACTGGCCGACCAGCTCGGCATTGCCCTTGCGCACCGCGATCCCCGCGCCCTCACCCACGTATTTCGGGTCCTTCAGTTCTGGCCCGACAAACGCATAGCCCTTGCCGCGCGGCATCGACAGGAAATCATTCAGCGGGATGGTGTCCGCGAAAATAGCATCGAGGCGCCCGGCCGCCAGGTCCATGTAGATCTCTTCGTTGTTGCTGTAGCGCTTGACGTTGATGCCCTTGGGCTCAAACACCTCGGTGGCGTAGCGGTCAGTGGTGGTCGCCCGTTGCACACCGACGTTCTTGCCCTTGAGGCTGGCGTATTGGTCATCGACCGTGGCGCCTTCCTTCATCACCAGCCGCGAGGAAGTGAAGTAGTACTTGTGGGTGAAGTCGACCGACTTCTTGCGGTCTTCGTTGATGGTCATCGACGACAGCGCCATGTCGATTTTTTTCACTTTCAAGGAGGGAATCAGGCCGTCGAATTCACCCTCGACCCATAGGCACTTGACCTGCATCTGCGCGCACAGAGCATTGCCGATGTCGTAGTCGAAACCGACGATCTCGCCCTTGTCGGTTTTCGAGGCGAACGGCGGATAAGCCGCCTCGATGCCGATGCGCAGGGTTTTCTCGGCGGCGAACAGGCTGCTGCACGCCAACAGGCTCAGGGCCAGGCCACTGATGAGGGGGAGTTTCTTCATATTCGTTCTCTCGCGGGTTGTTGTTGGTTTGGCAAGACAGAAGAAAGGAGTGAAACAGTGGAGCCTTGTTTGTACTTGTAAATCCATACTGGACTTTTACGTATATTTCGTCAACGCAGCGGACGCAGGTCAGCCGGCCTTTGGTCGAGAGACAGAAATGGAAAAAAGCAGAGAAATAGGGGCGTAGTCGAGGGCGCCATCGCGGGCAATCGAGCGTCGACCGGCTGCTCCTACAGAAGCCATGCAATCCTCTGTAGGAGCGAGGCTTGCCCGCGATGTCAATACGGATGAATCAGGCCGTCATTCTTTCCAACGATCCGCCGCCGCATGATCGCTGTCGCGACCTTCCACCCAGCGCGGGCCATCGGCGGTGGTTTCCTTTTTCCAGAACGGCGCGCGGGTTTTCAGGTAGTCCATGACAAAGGCACAGGCGTCGAACGCCGCCTGGCGGTGGGCGCTGGCGGCGCCGACGAAGACGATCGGCTCGCCCGGCTCCAGCGCGCCGATGCGATGCAGCACTTCCAGCTTGAGCAGCGGCCAGCGCTGTTCGGCCTCGGCGACGATCTTGCCGAGAGCCTTTTCGGTCATGCCCGGGTAATGCTCAAGAAACATCCCGGCCACATCCAGGCCATCGTTGAAATCACGCACGTAGCCGACAAAGCTCACCACCGCGCCGACACCGACATTCGCCGCATGCATGGCGTTGACTTCCGCCCCCGGATCGAAGGCGCCCGATTGCACACGAATCGCCATGTCAGCCCCCGGTCACGGTAGGAAAAAACGCCACTTCGTCGCCGTCGCTCACTGGCTCGTCGAGCTGGCACAGATCTTCGTTGCGGGCGCACATCAGGTTCTGCTCGCTGAGCACCTCGGCGCCCTCGCGTTGGGCCAGTAGGGCGCGCACATCGTCGACCGTGGCGAAATCACCGGCGACCCGCAGCGAATCCACGCCCAGCGCCTCGCGATAGCGGGCGAAAAACTTCACGGTCAGGTTCATTGTTCATCCGCCTGGTAATGACCGCTCTTGCCGCCCAGCTTCTCCAGCAAGCGCACGCCTTCGATGGTCATGCCGCGGTCCACGGCCTTGCACATGTCATAGATGGTCAGCGCGGCGACGCTGGCGGCGGTCAGGGCTTCCATTTCCACCCCGGTCTGCCCGGCCAGCTTGCAGCGAGCAACGATGCGCACGCTGTCCTCGCCTTCGGCGCTGAGTTCGACCTTGACGCTGGTAAGCATCAGCGGATGGCACAGGGGGATCAGATCGCTGGTCTTTTTCGCCGCCTGGATGCCGGCGATGCGCGCCACGGCGAACACATCACCCTTGGGGTGACCGCCGCTGACGATCATTTGCAGGGTTTGCGGGAGCATGCGCACCCGGGCTTCGGCCGTGGCTTCGCGGGACGTCACGGCTTTGTCGGTGACGTCGACCATATTGGCGCGACCTTGGGAATCGAGATGAGTCAGCACAGCCTTACTCCTGATCAGGAAAGGCGATTGTAAACCCGAGGGTCAAATTTCCGCACGTTTGATTACGCGATCCTTGTAGCCGCTGGCGCAGCCTGCGATCGGCCGCGTAGCGGACGTGATCCGGACTTCCCCAAGGTTACCGGTGAAACGCAACAAGTCCTCTGGCGTCTGCTGCGCAGCCGATCGCAGCCTGCGGCAGCGGCTACAGAAGTTTCATCCAGGCACAAAAAAACGGGCGGCCTCGCGGCCGCCCGTCTGGCGAGGGTTACAGATGGGATTCGGCGTATTCGGCCAGAATCGAGCGTGGCACCCCTTGCAGGGTGATGTGCACCCCGTTGGGGAAGTCCTTGAAGCGTTCAGTGAGGTAGGTCAACCCGGAGCTGGTCGCGGACAGGTAAGGGGTATCGATCTGCGCCAGGTTGCCCAGGCACACCACTTTGGAACCGGCGCCGGCACGGGTGATGATGGTTTTCATCTGGTGCGGGGTGAGGTTCTGGCATTCGTCGATCAGGATCAGGCTCTGCTGGAAGCTGCGGCCACGAATGTAGTTGAGGGATTTGAACTGCAGCGGCACCTTGCTGAGGATGTAGTCGACGCTGCCATGGGTGCTTTCGTCATCCATGTGCAGGGCTTCGAGGTTGTCGGTGATGGCGCCGAGCCAAGGCTCCATCTTTTCCGCTTCGGTGCCCGGCAGGAAGCCGATCTCCTGGTCCAGCCCCTGCACGCTGCGGGTGGCGATGATGCGCCGATAACGCTTGCTGACCATGGTCTGCTCGATGGCTGCGGCCAGGGCCAGGATGGTCTTGCCTGAACCGGCAGCCCCGGACAGGTTGACCAGATGGATGTCCGGATCGAGCAGGGCGAACAGCGCCAGGCCTTGATAGATGTCGCGCGGTTTCAGGCCCCAGGCTTCCTGGTGCAACAGGGGTTCCTGATGCAGGTCGAGAATCAGCAGCACATCGGCGCGAATCTCCTTGATCCAGCCGACGAAACCCTGCTCGTCGATGATGAACTCGTTGATGTGCACCGCCGGCAGGTTGTCGGTGAGTTGCACCTGGTGCCAGGTGCGGCCGTGATCCTGGCGGGTTTCCACCTTGCTCACACGGTCCCAGAAGGAACCGGTCATGTTGTGGAAGCCGTTGGGCAGCAAAGCCACGTCGTCGACCAACTGGTCGGTGCTGTAGTCCTCGGCGGCGATCCCGCAGGCGCGCGCCTTGAGGCGCATGTTGATGTCTTTGGTCACCAGCACCACGCGCAGCTCCTTGTCGCGCGCGTGCAGGTCGATCAACTGGTTGATGATGATGTTGTCGTTGAGGTTTTCCGGCAGCAGGCTGTTGGGCTCGGAGCGCTTGCTCATGAGGATCGACAGCAGGCCTTTGGGGCCGCTCTTGCCACGCTGGATAGGCACACCCAGCTCGACGTCTTCAGGCGAGGCCTCACCCAGGGTCTTGTCGATCAGGCGAATGGCCTGGCGGCATTCCGCTGCAACGCTGTGATGGCCGCTCTTGAGCTTGTCGAGTTCCTCCAGGACGATCATCGGGATCGCCACATGGTGTTCTTCGAAGTTCAGCAAGGCGTTTGGATCGTGAATCAATACATTGGTATCGAGTACATAAAGGATTGGCTGGTTGGAGGAAGGGCTACGTCCGTGGTCATCCATACTCGGTCACCTTATGTGGGGGCCAGTCGACGCAATACCATGGCGGTGCTGCGCCTCGAATTGACCGTCGAATTCACCCGCAGGGGTTCGAGTGAAGTGCACACAAAAGGAGTCTTGGGAGACGCCACCTGTGTTGCAGGTTTCGGCGGTCTGACTTCGTAATACTCCAAAACCTGTGACAGGAAAAAGCACTTTGACGCTTTTTTTAAGTTTATTTTGCAGAGTGACGAATAGCCCTTGGCGCGCTGCCCCGGCACCGTTAAAGTCGGAAGTCCGCCTGCCTCGAAATCCTGGCCAAAATCGGCAAAAACCTCCTCTCCCCCCGTAAATACGGACCTTTCGTCGTTTCTAGCGAAACGCGTCCTGACAATCCTCCCAACCGATTCCGCTCTGCGCCGTCTGCGTCAGCAACCAGGGCAATGCCGTCTTCACCGCGTCCTGCCGGGCGTTGAAATTGATCACCCCGTGTCGCCACAACAGCATCAGGGTCAACACCCGCTGGCCGCTCTGTTCGCCCTTGAGCTTGCCGGCGCCGTCCTGCGGATCGATGTCCCACAGCGCCACCTGCAAGCCCTGTGCGTTAAAGAAGGCCTGCGCATCCGCCCGGCGCTGGCCGTAGGGCGGGCGAAACAGCGGCACGTAGTTTTCCGGCAGCTTGCCCTTGGCCAGTTCGACGCTGCGCTCGATCGAGTCCTGCCAGCCCTGCCAATGGCTGTGGGAACGATACTCCCAGCCCAGCACACCCACGCACTGCTGCGAATACAGGGCCTGCAGGCTGGCCACCGAGCGCTGCTCCAGGCGGCTCTGCAACTCGCTGCCAAGCACGAAGAAGGTGCCGTTCATGTTCGACTTGCGCAGGTATTCGGTCAGCCAGGGGGTGTTGTCCGGGGCGAGATTGGCGGCGCTGTCGAAGGTCAGCAAAAACAGCCGGTCATTGAGCTCGTCGCCATTGCGCTCGTAGTCGCCAAAACGCTCGATCTCGCTGGCGCTCTGGGGAAACAGCGCAGCCTTGCGCAGCAGCTCGTCCAGATACTGTTCATGGAAGGTCCGGCTCGGTTCGGCCCAGCGGGCGTAATAGGAGTCGTCGCCCAACTGGAACTTGCCGGCCTGCTCGCGCAGGGTGTCCATGTCTTCCACCAGGAAACAGAAGGAAGCGTCCTGGTCGCAGCTCTGCTGGGCGAAGTTGTAGTTGCTCAGCAATTGCCGCCAGAGCCGCTGGCGGACGGCATCGATCGACGCCATGTTGATAATCCGCAGGCCCAGGCGCTGCTTCAACGAAGCTTCATCCCAGGCCTCGCTGTCCAGCAGGGCGCGGGCGAAGGTGAGGATCTCCGCCCGCGACGCCACGTCGAACAGGGTCGGGTTGCCGAGCTGTTCCGGCCAGGTGCTGCGATCCAGGGTCGCCACATCGTTCGGCGCCGCCAGGGCGCCGAAACTCAACAGCCAGATCGAAAGAAAAAACGCGCTGCGCAAAGGGATGTCTCCATAACAAAACCCGCGCGGCACTATAGCCGATGCCGGCCTCTCGGCCCTATTGCCTAGGCCGCTCCCCTTCCCTTTATAGAGAGCGGACACGCGCCTCCCTGCAGCAGGCCATCGCCGATCGACGGACGACCGGCGGCATGCCCTATTGCCTTCATAGGTGGAGTCAAAGCGCCCAAGCCCCTAGAATCCCCCGACGCTTACAGGAGACGACTTCATGCTGATGGTGATTTCACCCGCCAAGACCCTCGATTTCGAGACCCCGCCCGTCACTCAACGCTTCACCCAGCCGCAGTACCTCGATCACTCCCAGGAACTGATCCTGCAATTGCGCGAACTGAGCCCGGCGCAAATCAGCGAACTGATGCACGTCTCCGACAAGATCGGCGGCCTCAACGCCGCGCGCTTCGGCAGCTGGACCCCGGCCTTCACTCCGGCCAACGCCAAGCAGGCGCTGCTGGCGTTCAAGGGCGACGTGTACACCGGCCTGAATGCCGAAACCCTGAGCGAAGCCGATTTCGATTACGCCCAGCAGCATCTGCGCATGCTCTCCGGCCTGTACGGCCTGCTGCGCCCGCTGGACCTGATGCAGCCCTATCGCCTGGAAATGGGCACCAAGCTGGCCAACGCCCGCGGCAAGGACCTGTACGCCTTCTGGGGCACGCGCATCAGCGAATGGCTCAACGAAGCCCTGGCCGAACAGGGCGACGACCTGCTGCTCAACCTGGCTTCCAACGAATACTTCTCGGCGGTCAAGCGCACGGCCCTGAACGCCCGGATCATCAATACCGAGTTCAAGGACCTGAAGAACGGCCAGTACAAGATCATCAGCTTCTACGCCAAGAAGGCCCGGGGCATGATGAGCCGCTTCGTCATAGAAGAACGCATCAACGACCCAGCGACCCTCAAGCAATTCGATGTCCAGGGTTACCGCTACAGCGCCGAACAGTCGAAACCCGACAATCTGGTTTTCCTGCGCGATCACGCACCGGAATAATGCACTCGGTCGATGCACTGGTTTCGCGCAAACGAGTGCGTCGACGAGCGGTCACTTTCCTCTTTGACTCCCGCCAAAACGCCAAACAATTGGCGCCAAAATATCTTCTTCTGAATTTATAACTTTTGTTTCACTCGACAGAGGTCATTTTTTTCAGTAGTGGCACACAATTTTTTTAGCGGTAGTGGCATAAAAATATCCCCGCGCTTTAACTCCCCATAACTAAAGGCTGAAATGGTAAGTGCTATCAATATGAAAGCAGTGCCATCTTTTGCAATATTTCAAGAAATTTCAGAAAACAGGATCAGCGGTCTGGAACTATGTCCTGAACCACCGCTCATACCACCGGTAACGATTCTCAGCGAGTTTGTAGGAGATGACTTACATGGGATCCAACGACAGTAGCGAAGTTGTCATATTGTCCTGACCTACTGCTCAGGAACTCGAACTCAGGGTCAATACACAGGAGATAATGCACCATTACTATCCCCTACAAGGCCATGGCATAGCCCGCCTTAAAGCGCTTCCGGGAGCGTGTAACTACCTGATTATCATGGGCCTGTTCCTATAAATCAGGATTATCGCCAACCTCGGAGCAGCCTTCCAACAGGAAGGACGGCAACATTTAAGGGCAGCCCCTACAACAAGGCCAAGTTGCGCACAACTTGAGTGCACTTATTTAGACACTCGGAACTTAGTCTGCCTGCACTGGATATCTCAACGCCTGTTCGTTGAACTTCCGAGTGCGTAATTACAGCTGGCAAACATTAACTCCGGCCATCTAATGGCGTGAATAACACAGAGGTAAATGCGATGCGCATCAGCATATTTGGTTTGGGTTACGTCGGCGCGGTATGTGCCGGTTGCCTGTCTGCACGGGGCCATGAGGTCGTTGGCGTCGATGTTGCCAAGGACAAGATCGACATGATCAACGCAGGCCGTTCGCCGATCGTTGAACCGGGTCTGGGTGAACTTCTGGCGCAAGGTATTCAAACCGGTCGTCTGCGCGGAACCACCAACTTCGCCGAGGCGATTCGCGACACCGACTTGTCGATGATCTGTGTCGGCACGCCCAGCAAGAAGAACGGCGACCTGGAACTCAACTACATCGAAGCGGTATGCCGCGAGATCGGTTTTGTCCTGCGTGACAAGACCTCCCGCCACACCATCGTGGTGCGCAGTACCGTACTGCCGGGCACTGTCGCCAACGTGGTGATCCCGATCCTCGAAGACTGCTCCGGCAAGAAGGCCGGCGTCGACTTCGGCGTCGCGGTCAACCCTGAGTTCCTGCGTGAAAGCACCGCGATCAAGGACTACGACTTCCCACCGATGACCGTGATCGGCGAATTCGACAAGGCCTCGGGCGACGTCCTGCAATCGCTGTACGAAGAACTCGACGCACCGATCATCCGCAAGGACATCGCTGTCGCCGAGATGATCAAGTACACCTGCAACGTGTGGCACGCCACCAAGGTCACCTTCGCCAACGAGATCGGCAACATCGCCAAGGCCGTCGGCGTCGATGGTCGTGAAGTGATGGACGTGGTCTGCCAGGACAAGACCCTCAACCTGTCCCAGTACTACATGCGCCCAGGCTTCGCCTTCGGCGGTTCCTGCCTGCCCAAGGACGTGCGCGCCCTGACCTTCCGCGCCGGTTCCCTGGACGTCGAAGCGCCGCTGCTCAACTCGCTGATGCGCAGTAACGAGTCCCAGGTGCAGAACGCCTTCGACATCGTCTCCAGCCACGACAAGCGCAAAGTCGCCCTGCTCGGCCTGAGCTTCAAGGCCGGCACGGACGATCTGCGCGAAAGCCCGCTGGTGGAGCTGGCGGAAATGCTGATCGGCAAGGGCTTCGACCTGAGCATCTACGACAGCAACGTCGAGTACGCCCGCGTCCACGGTGCCAACAAGGACTACATCGAGTCCAAGATCCCCCACGTCTCGTCCCTGCTCAACGCGGACTTCGACTCGGTGATCGACAACTCTGACGTGATCATCCTCGGCAACCGCGACGAGAAGTTCCGAGCCCTGGCCGAAGAAGTGCCGCATGGCAAACAGGTCATCGACCTGGTCGGGTTCATGTCCAAGGCCACCAGCGCGAGCGGCCGGACCGAAGGTATCTGCTGGTAAGCCGGCAGATTCGGGAAGCACGGCAACCGCTTCGCGGTTGATCGCGAGCAAGCTCGCTCCTGCAAGGATCGCATCGCACCTGTAGGAGCCAGCTTGCTGGCGATGGCGTCCGCCAGGGCGCCAACGCCATCCCGGCTTTTTCGCCTGCCTTAACCCCATCGGGCCACCCCACAGGCTCGCCCGAGATCGAGACGGATGCAGATTATGCACAGGCTAAAGCACGGCCTACTTCAGGCCGCAGGTTGGCTGTTTTTCTTGAGTTTACTGATGGGTCTCGCCCTGGCGTTGCCCGCGTCCACATTCGACTCCGAATCGAAGGACTTCATCTTCCTGATTGGCGCCGTGGGTATCTGGCGCTACTCGATGGGTGCCACGCATTTCGTGCGCGGCATGCTGTTTCTCTACGTGGTCTACCCGCACCTGCGCCGCAAGGTCCGCAAGCTGGGCAAGGCCGCCGATCCGTCCCACGTGTACCTGATGGTCACCAGCTTCCGGATCGACGCCCTGACCACCGCCCAGGTCTATGGCTCGGTGATCCGTGAAGCCATCGACTGCGGCTTCCCTACCACCGTGGTCTGCTCGATCGTGGAGATGTCCGACGAGCTGCTGGTGAAAAGCCTCTGGGCCCGCATGAACCCGCCTGCCCACGTCAAGCTCGACTTCGTGCGCATCCCCGGCACCGGCAAGCGCGACGGCCTGGCCTTCGGTTTCCGCGCCATCTCCCGCCACCTGCCGGACGACCGCGCCGTGGTAGCGGTGATCGACGGCGACACCGTGCTCGGCGAAGGCGTGGTGCGCAAGACCGTGCCCTGGTTCCAGCTGTTCGGCAACGTCGGCGGCCTGACCACCAACGAGTTCTGCGAAGTGCGCGGCGGCTACATCATGAGCGAATGGCACAAGCTGCGCTTCGCCCAGCGCCACATCAACATGTGCTCCATGGCCCTGTCCAAGCGCGTGCTGACCATGACCGGACGCATGTCGGTGTTCCGCGCCAGCGTGGTCACCAACCCGGACTTCATCGCCGACGTGGAAAGCGACTCGCTGCAACACTGGCGCCTGGGCCGCTTCAAGTTCCTCACCGGCGACGACAAGTCCAGCTGGTTCAGCCTGATGCGCCTGGGCTACGACACCTTCTACGTGCCCGATGCGGCGATCAACACCGTGGAGCACCCGCCGGAGAAGAGTTTCATCAAGGCCAGCCGCAAGCTGATGTTCCGCTGGTACGGCAACAACCTGCGGCAGAATTCCCGGGCCCTGGGCCTGGGTCTCAAGCGCCTGGGCCTGTTCACCAGCGTGGTGCTGTTCGACCAGCGCGTGTCGATGTGGACCTCCCTGCTGGGCCTGACCGTGGCCCTGATCGCCAGCTTCAAGTACGGCACCGCCTTCATCCTGGTGTACCTGCTGTGGATCGGTATCACCCGCCTGCTGCTGACCCTGCTGCTGTCCTGCTCGGGGCACCGGATCGGCCCGGCCTACCCTTTGATCCTCTATTACAACCAGATCGTCGGGGCCCTGGTGAAGATCTACGTGTTCTTCCGCCTCGACCAACAGTCCTGGACCCGCCAACCGACTGCTCTGTCCCGTGACCTCGCCAGCTTTCAACGTTGGTTCAACACCTGGTCGTCTCGGACCATGACCTTCTCCGCCGGCAGCATTTTCGTCGCCGCGCTGCTGCTGATGGTCTGACCCGCCTTGCCTGAATTAACTAGGAAATCGCCCTTATGAACACCGCCGTGAACGTCAATGTAGTGCATGAATCCGAAGCCCAACGCCAACACGCCCGGGTCAAGATCCCGGCCAAGCTGCGCTTCTTCGGCCCCGACCGGACCCCGGTCGAGGCGCGGGTCATCGACCTCTCCGCCGGCGGCCTGAGCTTCAACTGCGGGCAGTTGCCGATCAAGGTCGGCGACGTGCACAAGGGCCGCCTGCAGTTCGTCATCGACAACCTCGGGCTGGCCATGGACGTGGAGTTGCAGGTGCGCTCCGTGGATCGCCAGAGCGGCCGGGTCGGCTGCCAGTTCCAGAACCTCGAGCCCCAGGACATCTCGACCCTGCGCCAGCTGATCACCTCGCACCTGGCCGGCGACATCGTGACCATGGGCGACGTGCTCGCCACCCTGCAGCGCGACAACTTCACCAAGGCGCGCAAGAGCAAGGACGCCGGCCACGGCATGAGCGCCCTGGGCCGCCTGCGCGCGGTGACCTTCAGCGCCGGGATCTTCGTCGTTGGCCTGGCGGCCTTCGGGTTCATCCTCAAGTCGGTGTACGGCATGTACTTCGTCAGCCACGCCCAGGCCGGCCTGGTCAGCGCGCCGGGGATGAACGTCACGATGCCGCGCGACGGCACCGTGCAGAGCCTGATCCAGGCCGACGGCGTGGCCGCCAAGGGCGCCCCGCTGGCAACCTTCAGCACCAGCATGCTCGACGTGCTCAAGGGCCACCTGAACGAAGACCAGCTGCAACCGGCCAAGGTCGAGGAACTGTTCGGCAAGCAGATGACCGGCACCCTGACCTCGCCCTGCGACTGCACCGTGGCCCAGCAAATGGTTGCCGACGGCCAGTACGCCAGCAAGGGCGACGTGATCTTCCAGCTGGTCCCGCGTAACAGCCAGGCCAACGTCGAAGCGCGTTTCTCCTACCGCCAGTTCGCCGACGTGCGTCCGGGGACCAAGGTCAGCTTCCAGATCGCCGGCGAAGACGACGTACGCACCGGCACCATCGTCAGCAGCACCAGCCTCAACAGCAACGACCTGTCCTCGGACATTCGCGTGCAGATCAAGCCCGACGCCCCGCTGAGCAGCTCCTTCTCCGGCCGCCCGGTGGAAGTCAGCAGCGACCGCGGCCCGTCCGTGAACTGGCTGATCGACAAAGCCATGGCTGCCGGTCTCTAACCATGAATATTCATACCCCACTCCCGATGACGAAAACGGCCCCTGTAGCCGCTGCCGCAGGCTGCGATCGAGTGCAACGCACTCGTGAAGGGGATGAATGCGGTCTGGCGAACACAGCGCGCCGTCCGGAACCCGTCCGCTACGCGGCCGATCGCAGCCTGCGGCAGCGGCTACAGGGTTCGGCATTGCTGTTGCCTCTGGTGACCGCCATGGCCCTGGCCGGTTGCGCCGGCCTGCCCGACCAGCGCCTGGCCAACGAAGCCCTGAAGCGCGGCGACACTGTGCTCGCGGAGCAGAACTACCGGCAGCTGGCGGACCTGGGTTACAGCGACGCCCAGGTCGGCCTGGCCGATATCCAGATGGAAACCCGCGACCCGGCGAAGATCAAGCAAGCCGAGGCAACCTACCGCGCCGCGGCCGACACCTCGCCGCGGGCCCAGGCGCGCCTGGGTCGCCTGCTGGTGGCCAAGCCCGGCTCCACCGAAGCCGAGCACCACGAAGCCGAAGGCCTGTTGAAAAAGGCCTTCGCCAATGGTGAAGGCAACACCCTGATCCCGCTGGCGATGCTCTACCTGCAATATCCGCAGAGCTTCCCCAAGGTCAACGCCCAGCAGCAGATCAGCCAATGGCGCAGCGCCGGCTACCCGGAAGCCGGCCTGGCCCAGGTGCTGCTGTACCGCACCCAGGGCACCTACGACCAGCACCTGGCCGAGGTGGAAACTATCTGCAAGGCGGCGCTGAACGTCACCGATATCTGCTACGTCGAACTGGCCACCGTCTACCAGAAACGCGGCCAGCCGGAGCAACAGGCCGAGCTGCTCAAACAGCTGCAGGCCGGCCACGCCCGCGGCGTCATCAGCGCGCAACGGGTCGACAGCGTGGCCCGGGTGCTGGGCGATGCGAGCCTGGGCAAGACCGACGAGAAAACCGCGCAGGCGCTGCTGGAGCCGATCGCTCCCGGCTACCCGGCCTCCTGGGTCACCCTGGCGCAACTGCTCTACGACTTCCCCGAACTGGGCGACGTCGACAAGATGATGCAGTACCTGGACAACGGTCGCGCCGCCGACCAGCCCCGCGCCGAACTGCTGCTGGGCAAGCTCTACTACGAAGGCAAGATGGTCCCGGCCGACGCCAAGGTCGCCGAAGAGCACTTCAAGAAGGCCCAGGGCAAGGAAGTCGCCGCCGACTACTACCTCGGCCAGATCTACCGCCGCGGCTACCTGGGCCAGGTCTATCCGCAAAAAGCCCTGGACCACCTGCTGACCGCTGCGCGCAACGGCCAGAACAGCGCCGACTTCGCCATCGCCCAGCTGTTCTCCCAGGGCAAGGGCACCAAGCCCGACCCGCTCAACGCCTATGTCTTCAGCCAACTGGCCAAGACCCAGGACACCCCGCAAGCCAACGAGCTTGCGCAACAACTCGAAGCCCAACTGCCGCCAGGCCAACGCGCCGAGGCCCAACGCCTGCTGCAACAGGAGCAGGCCGTGCGTGGCGCCTTGAGCCAGAACACGTTGGAACTGCACGCGCTGCAGGAAGAAGACGGTGAGGAATCCCTATGAAGTTCACTCCATCCAGCCACGCCAATCCTGTAGCCGCTGCCGCAGGCTGCGATCGACCGCGCAGCGGACGTCGTCCAGGCGCCCGAGATCTTTCAGCCGCACCGCGTGCGCAGGTTTTGCGGCTGCTGCGCAGCCGATCGCAGCCTGCGGCAGCGGCTACGGGAAAACTGTTCAGCCTGTCGAAGCTGGGTGTGGCCCTGGGTTTTGCCCTGGTCTGGTCCAACCCGACGCTCGCGGCCATCACCGAGAGCAAGAACTTCGGCCTGGAAGTGAAAATCACCGGCCAGTCCGAAGACGACCGTGACCTCGGCACCCTGGGCGGCGGCGACGTCAATGGCGTCGGCCTCGACCTGCGTCCCTGGGTCTACGGCGAAAGCGGCAACTGGAGCGCCTACGCCATGGGCCAGGCGGTGACCTCGACCGATATCATCGAGACCGACACCCTGCAGCAGTCCGACGGCGCCAGCACCGAAAGCAGCAACAACAGCGACCGCAAGAGCAAGAAGAACTACCTGGCGATGCGCGAGTTCTGGATCGGCTACAGCGGCCTCACCCCCTACCCGGGCGAGCAGTTGAAGTTCGGTCGCCAGCGCCTGCGCAACGACGACGGCCAATGGCGCGACACCAACATCGAAGCCCTGAACTGGACCTTCGACACCACCCTGCTGCGCGCCAACGTCGGCATCGCCGAGCGCTTCAGCGAGTACCGCACCGACCTCAAGGAGCTGGCGCCGGAAGACAAGGATCGCCTGCACGTCTACGGCGATGTGGCCTACCAGTGGACCCCGGGGCATTGGGCTGGCGTGCGCGCGCACCACAGCCACGATGACGGCAAGCTCGACTACCCGGTCCCGGGCGAAGCCACCGACTCCCTGGACAAGCGCCAGAACGGCGACCTGACCTGGCTCGGCCTGGAAGCCAACAGCGACGCCTATAACTGGCGCAACACCAACACCGTCAACTACTGGGCGAGCATCACCGGCATGAGCGGCGACCGCGACAAGGTCAACGCGCTGAACCCCGACGGCACCCGTCCGGCCCAGGCCAAGAGCGGCGAGAGCCTCGACGGCTGGGCCACCGACCTCGGCGTGCGCCTGCGCCTGGACCCGAAATGGCAGGTCGGCGCGGCCTACGCCCGCGCCAGCGGCGACTACGAACAGAACGGCCTGGAAAGCAACCGCTCGAACTACACCGGGACCCGTTCGCGGGTGCACCGTTTCGGCGAAGCCTTCCGCGGCGAAATGAACAACATGCAGACCGCCACCCTGTTCGGTTCCTGGATGCTCGCCGACGAATACGACGCCAGCCTGATCTACCACAAGTTCTGGCGCGTGGACGGCAACAAGCCGGTGGGCAGCAACGGTATCAACGCCGTGGAAAACAACTACGACGACGCCACCGGCGCCCTGCTCTCCAGCTCGTCCCTGCCGCTGCGCGATGGCGAGAAAGACCTTGGCCAGGAAGTGGACCTGGTAGTCACCAAGTACTTCAAGCAAGGCCTGCTGCCGGCCGCGCTCAGCCAGTCGATCGACGAGCCTTCGGCGCTGGTGCGCTTTCGTGGCGGCGTGTTCAAGCCGGGCGATGCCTATGGCAAGAACGTCGACTCGTACATGCACCGCGCCTTTGTCGACGTGATCTGGCGCTTCTGATGCGAGCCGCCAAGGGAGTGCCTGAGATGAACAGCCCGATGAACAGCCCAGCGATCAGAGGCTCGATCAGCCTGTTGGCCGGCGCCATGCTGCTGGCCAGCAGCGCCGCCTTCGCCAACGTCGAACCGGCTCCGGCCGCCACGTCCGGCAAGCAGCCGACCGTGGCCAAGGAGCTGCAGCAGGCCAAGACCTACACCGTCAGCAGCGCACCCACCGCGCCGCTGAACCTGGCCAAGCCGGCCCTGCCCGACCTCTCCGGCTACACCGCCGAAGCGGCGGCGGCGAAGATCGTGCGCAGCAAGCCCGGCAAGATCAGCGTGCGCCGCATGATGCAGGAAGATGCGCTGAAGGACTTTATCGGCGGCGACAACAAGATGGCCGAATGGGTGGTGCGCCAGCACGGCATCCCCCAGGCGATCTTCATCGACGACGGTTACGTCAACCTCAAGGAACTGGCGAAGAAGCTGCCCAAGCAGTACATCAGCGAAACCTCGCCGGGCGTGTACCTGGCGCGGCTGCCGATCGTGGTCGGGCGCAAGGGCATCCTGGAAATCGACCAGCAGACCCAGGAACTGCGCCTGTCCCAGGAAGGCGGTTCGTTCCTGGTCAACGACGGCCAGTTGTTCGTGCGCGACACCAAGGTCACCGGCTGGCGCGAGAAGGACAACGGCCCGGCGACGTTCAACTCGCCCAAGGAATTCCGTCCGTTCCTGCTGGCCTGGGGCGGCACCGAGACCTACATCGTCAACAGCAAGATGGCCAGCTTCGGCTACGCCAACAGTAAGTCCTACGGCGTGAGTATTTCCCAGTACACGCCGAACATGGCCAAGGTGCTCAAGCGCCCCGAACCCACCGGCTGGATCATCGGCTCTGAGTTCTCGGACATGTGGTACGGCTTCTATTGCTACGAGACCCGCGACTTCGTGGTCAAGGGCAACACCTACAAGGACAACATCGTCTACGGCATCGACCCCCACGACCGTTCGCACCGGCTGATCATCGCCGACAACACCGTCTACGGGACCAAGAAGAAGCACGGGATCATCATTTCCCGGGAAGTGAACGACAGCTTCATCTTCAACAACCGCAGCTACGAGAACAAACTTTCGGGCCTGGTGATCGACCGTAACAGCGTGAACAACCTGATCGCCGACAACGAGATCTACCGCAACCACACCGACGGCATCACCCTCTACGAGAGTGCCGACAACCTGCTGTGGGGCAACAAGGTAATCAGCAACCGGCGCCACGGCATCCGCATTCGCAACAGCGTGAACATCCGCCTGTACGAGAACGTCGCCATGGCCAACGGCCTGACCGGCGTCTACGGCCACATCAAGGACCTCTCCGACACCGACCGCGACATCAAGCTCGACCCGTTCGACGCCCAGGTGTCGCTGATCGTGGTCGGCGGCGAGCTGGCCGCCAATGGCAGCGGCCCGATGTCCATCGACTCGCCGTTGAGCGTCGAGCTGTACCGCGTGTCCATGCTCGCCCCGACCAAGAGCAGCGGCATCAGCTTCTCGGGGATCCTCGGCGAGCGCCAGGACGAAATTCTTGACCTGCTGGTGCGCCAGCAGAAAGCCGTGCTGATCGACCCTGTCGAACGCCAGACCGAAATGCGCGATTGAGGATGACTGTCATGCGCCCACACCTGATCAAACTCTTGAGCCTCTCGGCATTGACCGCGGGCATTCTCGCCGCCAGTAACAGCGCTCGCGCCGACGAAACCCAGGCACCGAAGTTCACCGCCGAGCCCTGCTGCAACCTGTGCCCGGCGGCCCACGACGCGAAGAACTACACCACCCGTTACCAGCAGAACTTCACCACCCTGGTGCAAGCCCAGGGCGACTGGCTGTTCCGTACCCAGGAAGACCTGCGCACCGAATTCAACACCACGCCGGAAGGTTATCGCCGCCTGCAACAGCTGCACGACGCCTTCAAGAGCAAGGGCGTGGAGCTGGTGCTGGTGTACCAGCCAACCCGCGGCCTGGTGAACCGTAACAAGCTCAACCCGCAGGAGAAGGCCAGCTTCGACTACGACAAGGCCCTGAAAAACTACCAGGGCATGCTCGGCCGTTTCGCCCAGATGGGCTACGTGGTGCCGGACCTGTCGCCGCTGACCAACGAGCAACTGCCGGAGACCCTGCCGGCCCACGACTTCTACTTCCGCGGCGACCAGCACTGGACCCCGTACGGCGCCCAGCGCACGGCGAAGATCGTGGCGCAGAAGGTCAAGCAGTTGCCGGCCTTCGCCGACATTCCCAAGCGTGAGTTCGAGACCCACAAGTCCGGGCGCATGGGCAAGACCGGCACCCTGCACAACATGGCCGGCCAGCTCTGCGGCACCAGCTACGCGATCCAGTACATGGACCAGTTCACCACCGAACCCAAGGGCGAGGCCGGCGACGGCGACCTGTTCGGCGATTCCGGTAACCCGGAGATCACCCTGGTGGGCACCAGCCACAGCGGCAAGAACTACAACTTCGCCGGCTTCCTGCAGGAAGAGATCGGCGCCGACATTCTCAACGTCGCCTTTCCCGGCGGTGGCTTCGAAGGCTCCATGCTGCAGTACCTGGGCAGCGAGGAATTCCAGACCAAGCCACCGAAGATCCTGATCTGGGAATTCTCGCCGCTGTACCGCCTGGACCAGGAAACCATCTACCGGCAGATGATGGCCCTGCTCGACAACGGCTGCGAAGGCAAGCCGGCGCAAATGAGCGCCAGCGCCACCCTCAAGCCCGGCAAGAACGAGCTGATGGTCAACAGCAAGAACATGGACCTGCGCAACAGCAGCCACCAGGTCGATATCCGCTTCGCCGACACCTCGGTGAAAACCCTGCAAGCCACCCTCTGGTACATGAACGGGCGCCACGAGGACATCAAGATCGACAAACCGGAAACATCCGACACCGACGGGCGTTTCGCCTTTGAACTGCGCACCGACGAAGACTGGGCCTCGCAGAACCTGCTGGCAGTCGAAGTCCAGGGTCCGGAAGCCGGCGCCGCGGCACAGAAAGTCGAAGCGAAAATTTGCAAACGCAACGTATTCCCGGATGCCGGTCAACGCACCGCGCAAATCGGGCAATGAGGTTCCTATGCAAAGCAAAACGCTGAAACAGTTACTGGCACCGAGCCTGTTGAGCCTGGCGATGTTCGCAGGCGCAACCCAGGCCGCGGCCCCACTGCGCCCGCCCCAGGGTTATTACGCGCCGGTGGATAAGTTCAAGAGCGGCGACCACAGCGAAGGCTGCGACGCCATGCCCGCGCCTTACACCGGCTCGCTGCAATTTCGCAGCAAGTACGAAGGTTCGGACAAGGCTCGCGCGACCCTCAACGTGCAATCGGAAAAGGCCTTTCGCGACAGCACCGCCGACATCACCAAGATCGAGCGCGGCACCAGCAAGCAGGTGATGCAGTTCATGCGCGACGGCCGTCCGGAACAATTGGACTGCACCCTGAGCTGGCTGAGCGCCTGGGCCCAGGCCGATGCGTTGATGTCCAAGGACTTCAACCACACCGGCAAGTCCATGCGCAAATGGGCCCTGGGCAGCATGGCTTCGGCCTACCTGCGCCTGAAGTTCTCCGACTCCCATCCGCTGGACACTCACCAGCAGCAGGCGCAGCAGATCGAGGCCTGGTTCAGCAAGATGGCCGACCAGGTGGTCAGCGACTGGGACAACCTGCCGCTGGAGCAGACCAACAACCACTCGTACTGGGCCGCCTGGTCGGTGATGGCCACCGCCGTGGCGACCAACCGCCGCGACCTGTTCGACTGGGCGGTGAAGGAATACAAGGTCGGCGCCAATCAGGTCGACGCCAACGGCTTCCTGCCCAACGAACTCAAGCGCCAGCAACGCGCCCTGGCCTATCACAACTACGCCCTGCCGCCGCTGGCGATGATCGCCAGCTTCGCCCAGGTCAACGGCGTCGACCTGCGCCAGGAAAACAACGGCGCCCTGAAACGCCTGGGCGAGCGGGTGCTGGCCGGGGTGAAAGACCCGGACGAGTTCGAGGAAAAGAACGGTAAGGAACAGGACATGACCGACCTCAAGGTCGACTCGAAATTCGCCTGGCTCGAACCCTTCTGCAGCCTCTACACCTGCGCCCCGGATGTACTGGAACGCAAGCACAAGATGCAACCGTTCAAGACCTTCCGCCTGGGTGGCGACCTGACCAAGGTCTACGACCCCTCGCATGAGAAGGGCAACAAAGGCTCGTAAGCGACACCTGTAGCCGCTGCCGAGGCACGAGGCTGCGACAAGGCTCGAAGAGCCTTCCGAGGTCCTCAAGAGCACGACCGCTTCGCGGCCGATCGCAGCCTCGTACCTCGGCAGCGGCTACGGACGAATGCAATACGCCGCCCCCGGTTTTTCACGGGGGGGTTTGGGGGGGCTCTGGCCCTTTACTGTTGGTCAAACATGGAGAGATCGGGATGGTTTTCTCATCCAATGTGTTCCTGTTCCTGTTCTTGCCGATCTTTCTCGGCTTGTACTACCTGAGCGGGCAACGCTATCGCAACCTGCTGCTGCTGATCGCCAGCTACGTGTTCTATGCCTGGTGGCGGGTGGACTTCCTGGCGCTGTTCGCCGGCGTCACGCTGTGGAACTACTGGATCGGCCTGAAAGTCGGCGCCGCCGGTGTACGCACCAAGCCGGCCCAGCGCTGGCTGCTGCTCGGCGTGGCGGTCGACCTGTGCATCCTCGGCTACTTCAAGTACGCCAACTTCGGCGTGGACAGCATCAACGCGATCATGACCTCGTTCGGTCTTGAGCCGTTCATCCTGACCCACGTGCTGTTGCCGATCGGTATCTCGTTCTACATCTTCGAGTCCATCAGCTACATCATCGACGTCTACCGCGGCGACACCCCGGCGACCCGCAACCTGATCGACTTCGCGGCGTTCGTGGCGATCTTCCCGCACCTGATCGCCGGCCCCGTGCTGCGTTTTCGCGACCTGGCCGACCAGTTCAACAACCGCACCCACACCCTGGACAAGTTCTCCGAAGGCTGCACGCGCTTCATGCAGGGCTTCATCAAGAAAGTGTTCATCGCCGACACCCTGGCGGTGGTCGCCGACCATTGCTTCGCCCTGCAGAACCCGACCACGGGCGACGCCTGGCTGGGCGCCCTGGCCTACACCGCGCAGCTGTACTTCGACTTCTCCGGCTACAGCGACATGGCCATCGGCCTGGGTCTGATGATGGGTTTTCGCTTCATGGAAAACTTCAAGCAGCCCTACATCAGCCAGTCGATCACCGAGTTCTGGCGGCGCTGGCACATCAGCCTGTCCACCTGGCTGCGCGACTACCTGTACATCACCCTGGGCGGCAACCGCAAAGGCACGCTGATGACCTATCGCAACCTGTTCCTGACCATGCTGCTCGGTGGCCTGTGGCACGGCGCGAACATCACCTACGTGGTCTGGGGCGCCTGGCACGGCATGTGGCTGGCGATCGAGAAGATGCTCGGCATCAACACTTCGCCGCGCAGCCTGAACCCGATCCGCTGGGCGCTGACCTTCCTGCTGGTGGTAATGGGCTGGGTGATCTTCCGCGCCGAGAACCTGCACGTCGCCGGTCGCATGTACGGCGCCATGTTCAGCTTCGGCGACTGGTCGCTGTCGGAACTCAACCGCGCCAGCCTCACCGGCCTGCAAGTGGCGACCCTGGTCGTGGCCTACGCCACCCTGGCGTTCTTCGGCCTGCGTGACCTGTATCGCAACCCGACGCCGGTCAAGAGCAAGCCTGAAATCAACACCGAGGCCGACGGTCCGGCCACCGCCCAGCCGGGGCTGATCAAGGCCGTACCGGGGGACAAGCCGGACAGCATCCACCAGCCGGGCTACACCGTGGGCGTCGAAGCCCAGGTCCAGCCAGCCTACTGGGTCGCCGACTGGCCGCGTTACGTGATGCGCGCCCTGGTGCTGCTGCTGTTCATCGCTTCGATTCTCAAACTCTCGGCGCAAAGCTTCTCGCCGTTCCTTTACTTCCAGTTCTGAGGGATCTGACCATGACCCGCTCATTACGCGTCTTCTATATCGCCCTGTTCCTGGTGACCCTGATGGTCCTGGGCCTGTGGTCGGTGCGCAGCTTCTTCGGCTTCAGCACCAACAACGACGCCACCGTGCTCAACGGTCGCTGGGCCAAGGCCGTGGAAACCCACTACGACGACGAGTTCCCGATCAAGCGCCTGGGCACCAACCTGTGGGCGGCCCTGGACTTCAAGCTGTTCAACGAAGGTCGTCCGGGCGTGGTGCTCGGCCGCGACCAGTGGCTGTACAGCGATGAAGAGTTCCACCCGATCGTCAACGAAGAACTCAACCTGCAAGGCAACTACGCGCTGGTCGAAGGCGTGCGCCAGGCCCTGAAAGAGAAAGGCGTGAAACTGGTGATGGCGATCGTGCCGGCCAAGGTGCGCCTGTACCCGGAACACCTGGGCGACGTCCAGCCGGCCAGCATCCACGCCAACCTCTACCAGGACTTCCACGCCCGGGTGGCGGCCGACAAGATCCTCGCCCCCGACCTGCTGGGCCCGTTGCAACAGGCCAAGCAGAACGGCCAGCAAGTGTTCCTGCGCACCGACACCCACTGGACCCCGGCCGGCGCCGAAGTCGCCGCCAACCAGTTGGCCAAGGCGATCGCCGACAAGGCACCGCTGATGGGCCAGCCGCAACGCTTCGTCACCGAAGCCGAGCAGACCGTGGTGCACAAGGGCGACCTGCGCCTGTTCCTGCCCCTGGACCCGCTGTTCGAGAACCTGATGCCGGCCAAGGAGCCGCTGCAGAAACGCGTGACCCGTGCCGCCGACGATCAGCCGGCCGCCGACGACGCACTGTTCGCCGACAACGAGGTGCCGGTGGCCCTGGTGGGCACCAGCTACAGCGCCAACCCGAACTGGAACTTCGTCGGCGCGCTCAAGCAGGCCCTGCACAGCGACGTGGTCAGCTACGCCGAGGACGGCCACGGCCCGGTGTTGCCGATGCTCAGCTACCTGAAAAGCGATGCCTTCAAGAACAGCCCTCCCCAGGTGCTGATCTGGGAGTTCCCCGAACGATATCTGCCGGTCAATAACGAAATCGGCGACGCCGACCCGCAGTGGGTCGCAGAGCTCAAACAAGCCGGCGCCCGCCAACAGAACGTAGCTGCACTCAACAAATCCGAGACGCCCGATCGGGCGCAAAACTGAAAGAGAGGTGACACCCATGACTTTCACTATCACTCCGCGTCGTCTCGCCAAGGCAATCACACTGGCTGCCGGCATGAGCGTCCTGTCCCTGCCCGCCTTCGCCGGTGGCGACGCCGCGCTGTACGGCCCGACCGCGCCCAAAGGCTCGTCCTTCGTGCGTATCTACAACGCCAGCAACCAGGAAGTCAGCGCCACCGTCGGCAGCACCAACCTCAGCGACGTCGCGCCGCTGGCCAGCAGTGACTTCAGCTTCATGCCCGGCGGCGACTACACCGCCAAGGTCGGCAGCCAGAGCGTGCCGGTGAAACTCGCCGCCGACCACTATTACACCCTGGTCAACAACGCCAGCGGCCAGCCACAACTGATCGAAGAACCGCCGTTCAAGAACAAGCAGAAGTCCCTGGTCCGGGTGCAGAACCTGAGCGACAAGGCCCTGACCCTGAAGACCGCCGACGGCAAGACCGACGTGGTCCAGTCGGTGGCCGCCAAGGGCCGTGGCGAACGTGAAATCAACCCGGTGAAAGTCAGCTTCGCGCTGTACGAGGGCGAGAAAAAAGTCAGCGACCTCAAGCCGGTCGCCCTGGAGCGCGGCGAAGCCGCGGTGCTCTACGTCACCGGCAACGGCAGCAGCCTGTCGCCAGTCTGGGTCAAGCGCCCGGTCTCGACACGCTGATATGAATTTTCCGGATTGACGCTCCCCTGTAGGAGTCAGGCTCGCCGGCGATGAGGCCCTTGAGAACGCCATCGCCGGCAAGCCTGGCTCCTACGGAGAATCGATTGACCAATCCGGACAGGAACAAAAACAAGAGAGTGAAACGACAGAACGCAGTAGCTCTAACCCAAACGGTATTTGAAGGAGTAACAACATGATTCCGGTGATCTTGTCAGGTGGTAGTGGCTCACGTCTTTGGCCGCTTTCGCGTAAGCAATTCCCTAAACAGTTCCTCGCCCTGACCGGCGAACACACCCTGTTCCAGCAAACCCTCGAGCGCCTGGTGTTCGAAGGCATGGACACACCGATCGTGGTCTGTAACAAGGACCACCGCTTCATCGTCAACGAGCAGCTGGCGGCGCGCAAACTCGAAGCGCAGCGCATCCTGATGGAACCGTTCGGCCGCAACACCGCGCCGGCCGTGGCCCTGACCGCGATGATGCTGGTCAACGAAGGTCGCGACGAGCTGATGCTGGTGCTGCCGGCCGACCATGTGCTGGAAGACCAGAAAGCCCTGCAACGCGCCCTGGCCCTGGCCACCGTGGCCGCCGAGCGTGGCGAGATGGTGCTGTTCGGCGTGCCGGCGACCAAGCCGGAAACCGGTTATGGCTACATCAAGTCGACCAACGATGCGCTGCTGCCGGAAGGCGTGAGCCGCGTCTCGCACTTCGTCGAGAAACCCGACGTCAAGCGCGCCGCCGAGTTCGTCGAGGCCGGCGGCTACTTCTGGAACAGCGGCATGTTCCTGTTCCGCGCCAGCCGCTTCCTCGAAGAGCTGAAAAAGCACGACCCGGACATCTACGACACCTGCCTGCTGACCCTGGAACGCAGTGCCCAGGACGCCGACACCGTGGACGTCGACCCGGCCACCTTCGCCTGCTGCCCGGACAATTCCATCGACTACGCGGTGATGGAAAAGACCCAGCGCGCCTGCGTAGTGCCGCTGAGCGCCGGCTGGAGCGACGTGGGTTGCTGGTCGTCGCTGTGGGACGTGCACGAAAAGGACGTCAACGGCAACGTCAGCAAGGGCGACGTGGTGATCCAGGACAGCCGCAACTGCATGATCCACGGCAACGGCAAGCTGGTGTCGGTGATCGGCCTGGAAAACATCGTGGTCGTGGAAACCAAGGACGCCATGATGATCGCCCACAAGGACAAGGTCCAAGGCGTCAAACAGATGGTCAACACCCTCAACGAACAGGGCCGCAGCGAAACCCAGAACCACTGCGAGGTCTACCGTCCGTGGGGCTCCTACGACTCGGTGGACATGGGCGGGCGCTTCCAGGTCAAGCACATCTCGGTCAAGCCGGGCGCGTGCCTGTCCCTGCAGATGCACCACCACCGCGCCGAACACTGGATCGTGGTCAGCGGCACCGCCGAAGTCACCTGCGACGAGAACGTGTTCCTGCTCACCGAAAACCAGTCCACCTACATCCCGATCGCCTCGGTGCACCGCCTGCGCAACCCGGGCAAGATCCCGCTGGAGATCATCGAAGTGCAATCGGGCAGCTACCTGGGCGAAGACGACATCGAACGCTTCGAAGACATCTACGGCCGCTCCACCCCGGTGGAACGCGGTATCTCGGTGAAAACCATCGCCCAGTAATCAGCCAGAACAAGAAGCCCCCGTCCAGCCGACTGCGTCCCCTATCCGCAGCCGGTTGGGTGGGGGCTTTTTTCATGCCCGGGCGAGGCCCACCGAGCTAGTTCATGAACAGCGGTAAATACCCCAGCTCCACCAACTTGATATCGATCTCCGCAACTCGCTGGACATCAGCCCGTTTGCCCTCATCCATCACCTGTGGACAACTCACGATCAGCGTGCCGCGTTTTGGAATGTCGATGAGCTGGTCGGCGCTCGGAAAATCCCCGGCCCGCAACACGTGTGGACAAAACCCGACCCAGCCGACGGTCTGCCGGTCCTTGAACACCTTGGTGCGCAGATAGTGGTCTTTTGGCGCCAGCACACACCAGTCAAGTTCAGGCCACAGTTCAACAGCCAACTGAATCACCCTGATCACTACCGGTTTCACATCGGGAATGGCTGCCACAAGCGCCCCGCCATCTTCGAAGCGCATGCTGGCGACTGAATCCAGGTCGTGTGCGTTGTAATGAAAGGCCAACCCGCCCTTCAGGGGATCATCCAGGCCATTCCACACGGAAAACTGCAATTTCGTGGGGAAGTCATCGTTATGGTTGCTCCGGGCCTCTTCACGCAGAGACTCGAAGTCGTCATTGATCCGCTTGCGCAGCGACTCCTCCCTGGAACCGCCCTGCAGATACCAGTCCCGCAGCAGAGGATGAATCTCGCCAAGGCCTTTGAGAAAGCGCTCGGCCCTTTCCAACTGCGCCTCATGCGAGACCGCTGAGATCTTCTGTTTGTCGAAACGCAGAACGAATGAAAATTTTCTGAACAAGCGCTCATCCTCAGTCAGGCTTCAAAAACACGGTCGGGATTTTCACGGCGGTACTCATCCCACTCTTTCTGCTCTTTTGCACGTTGCTTGATGTACTCATCATGATCCTTGGTGCCCGGCATCGGGTTCCAATAGGCGGTCAGGTTGGCGAGCCCCTTCTCCGCATACTGTTCGGCACAATACTCATAGACCACCCTTTGCAGGAAATGCCATTCAACCGAAACCGGCGGGCTGGGCCGGGCTTTCAGGGAATGTATCTCGGCAGGAGTAATCAGGGTTTTCTCCACATTGGCCCAAGGGCGCGGCAGCCCGATAAGCGGAATGAACATGAACGCGTAATTGGCCTTGGCTTCCAGCAAGGTGCAACGCGGTTTGTCGAAACCATCCCACCAGGTATTGTTCCACCACCACTCGTAAGGCATCGGGAAAGCAGTCACCCACGCCTGATAGAGCGCGGACTGGGCGGACATACTATGACCTTTGCCGTTATTGGGTATCGTCATGGTTCCCTGTTCGGGTGGGCATTTCACACAGTCCTTGTCCCGCTTGACCTTACAGTCGCGCTCGGCTTCCCGAGTCCGCTCAGCGGTCGTCGGAGGCGCATCTACCCTGGGTTTTGCCTGGGGTTGCGTCTGCGGCAAAGGGACGGGCTGCGGGATTGGCCTGGGCGCAGGCAGTGGCTGAGTGGGCCTGGGCGCCGGCATCGGCATTGGCCGAGGAGCGGGCATCGGCAGCCTGGGAGGCGGGGCTGGAATCTCGAACGGTAAACGTGGCCCCAAGCGAGGCGCCACGCGAATAACCATCGGCCCTGTACTTGGCAGAATCCCCAGTCCACTCATGGTCGAATCTCCCCGGCGGCTTGCATATCCCGCCAGTGCTGCATGTTCATCCTGAACGCCACGATATCCTCGTAATCCTCGAATCGCCGTTCGGGGCTATCCGCTACAGGCCTGTTCATGAACTCGATAAAGGCCGGCTGCTTGTCAAAGTCGGTAAAGGTCAATCCATGCCGCAAAAAATGCTCGACGGACTCGGGCTCCCTGATGCCAAAACTCCACGCACGCTCACGCAGGTCTTTCAACATCTGTAGAGCCGGCATCAGGCCCTTTCTGGACAACCACTCAGGGTTCTCCTGCTGTAGTTCCAGTAACAACCGCTCAAACACTTCGTTCTGACGAATGTCATCCAGTTGTGAAAGCTGCTCGACACTCAACTCAAACATGCGTGCTCCCCTACCTGCTCGACACCGTAGCTGAGATAGCAACCTTGCAGGGGTTGCCAGACCAGCCAGTCCTGGACATGACGCATGATCTGCTGGATCTGGGAGGGTGATATCACCTTGTCCAGCGCACGCCTGACCTCGGGACTGTAGTAACGAAACAGTGCTCGGCGCCCATCCGGCATTTGGCTGAACAACAAGCCCTGGTGATAATCGCGCAGGATGTCGAAAGGCTGATCACTCCAAAGCCAGGAGACCATCGGCGTCTGCTGGTCCCGCGTAATCAGCCAGTTGCCGAATGCCCCGTGCAAACCGCTCCTGGAGTCTGGAAACTCAACCAGTACCGGGCCGGCATGGCGAATTTCATCCAGTGCGCCAGCGCTCAGGAGCCAGTGAAAACGGATGCTGTCGCCCGCCTCTTCAAGGCGTTTGTTCAACGTCAGATAGCGGGCGCCATCGATAAGGGCAAGCAGTCTGGACGACGGCCCGGAGGGTTCCGAGAGCTGCCAGAATAAAGAGCCGACACGCCTCATGCGCTGCTCCCCAGTGCTTCCAGCGGGACAAAGGTCTGATTGCGCTGAGCGGCCAGCAGCAGGCACTTCAAACATAATCCGGGTACGGAGGGGAGTGCGGCTACTGCGGAGGACACCGCACCGCCGCCACTGTTGCCGATGATGATCGTCCCCGAACCACCCATAACCACATTGCCGTGACTGCCCAGGGAACCCAGGACAGCGACTGGCTTTCCGTTGATCAGTACGTTGGGAATGACATTGGCGTTCAATGCTGAACCGCAAGCGGTCGGGTCACCCTCCCGTGCGGCGGGCAGGTGGTCAAAGAGGACATCAGGCGAGCCACTGGTTATCGGATTGGTACCGTGACCAGGCAAAGGGCAGGCGGTTGGATCGCCAACGCGCGCGGCAGGTTTCCCAGACATTTCAACTTCCCTATCGAAACTGGCGAGAAAACCGACTCTGCCGAATGCTCGAAAAACAGACAATCCCCAATCCTTTTCAAAATCTTTCCGAAATGCCGCGCCACTGCGCCCTCTCCGTCCTGGGATCAGGGTTGGCCAATCCCACCTACGCTTAGGTAGGATGACTGCTCTATTTCCCCCGAGGTTCACCTCATGTTCATCGGCGTTCTGCTGGTTATCACCTGGCTGATCCTGCTGGTCCGTTACCCCGCCAAGGCCTTGCCGGTGTCCATGGCCGCCGCTGTCGGGCTGGGTCTGGTGGCGGTCTGGGTGGTCTGGCTGGACAACCGCGAAGCCCAGCAACTGGCGCGCCTGGAATTGCGCATCAGCTATGCCCCCGAGCATTGCCCGGCGGATCGCCCGCTGCTGCTGAAGATGAACAACGGCAACGATGTGCCGCTGACCGAACTGCGCTGGCGCGTCGCCGCCTACGCCCCGGGTGACACCGTGAACCTGGCCGACAACCAGTACACCGCCCCGCGTTATCGCGGCCCCGGCGAGTTGCAGGCCGGCGCCAACTGGGAAGACTGCCTGCCCCTGCCCCCGCTGCGCCCCGGCTACCGCCCGCAAACCCTGGAGTTTCGCGCCGAGCGCTTGCAGGGCAGTTTCTCCGACTGATTCCCCCCTTCCCTCTTTTTGCACAAGGACCGCGCCATGCCCGTTGCGCTGATCACCGGTTGTTCCAGCGGCATCGGCCGCGCCCTGGCGGATGTTTTCAAGGCCGCCGGTTTCACCGTCCTGCCCACCGCCCGCAGGGCCGAGGACGTGGCCATGCTGCAAGCCGCGGGTTTTGACACGGTGCAACTGGACGTCAACGACGGCCCGGCGCTCACCGCCCTGGGCGAACGCATCAACCAGCAATATGGCGGCCTCGACCTGCTGATCAACAACGCCGGTTATGGCGCCATGGGCCCGCTGCTCGATGGCGGTGTCGAGGCCATGCAGCGGCAGTTCGAAACCAATGTGTTTGCCCTGGTCGGCGTGACCCGGGCCATGTTCCCGGCGCTGCGCCGCAGCCGCGGGCTGGTGGTGAATGTCGGCAGTGTGTCGGGCGTCCTGGTGACGCCTTTTGCCGGTGCCTACTGCGCCTCCAAGGCAGCGGTGCATGCCTTGAGCGATGCGCTGCGCATGGAGCTGGCGCCGTTCGGCATCCGGGTGATGGAGGTCCAGCCCGGGGCTATCGCTTCGAGCTTTGCCAAGAATGCCGGGCACGAAGCCGAACAGCTGTTGACCGAACGATCGCCCTGGTGGCCGTTGCGCGAAGGCATCCGCGCACGGGCCAGGGCCTCCCAGGACCACCCGACGCCCGCCAGCGAATTTGCCGCCAGGCTGCTCAAAGCCGTGCAGCAGGACAAACCGCCACGCCTGGTTCGGATCGGTAATGGCAGCCGGGCGTTGCCCTTGATGGCCAGCCTGTTGCCCAAGGGTTTGCTGGAGAAGGCGCTGATGAAGCGTTTTGGCCTGGGCGCAAAACTGTAACGGCCGATCACCGGCAGCGGAACGTCGCCCGGCTGTTCCCACGGGTTCCAGAAAACGTCTTTTAGTCGCCTAGGTTGTACCCTCTCCCAATCCCAGTAGAATGCGCGCACTCGAGGCTCCCAGGGCCTCGATCAGGCCGCATGGATCGCTGGCGAACCGCTGAAACTCCCCCCTCTTCCATGCTCGCCGTCACTCAATCGTCGATCAGGGAATATCCATTGAAACCTCAACACTTGCTGCCGCTGGTACTGGCCACCGCGCTTATCGGCTGCGCGCCATCGCCAGACGAGGAGCTGAACGCCACCCTGCCCCAGCTCAGCCTCAAGGAGCTGTTGCCGCCAGCCGTCGCCAACGAGTACTGCAACCCCAAGCTGGACAGCGATCTGCTGTATGGCATCGGCTACCAGCTGTACAACGACGACAAACCCGAGCAGGCGCGCAGTTGCCTGATCATGGCCGCCCCCACCCACGACCGGGCCCTGTGCTACCTGGCGAGCATCGCGGAACAGGACAGCAGCAAGGACAGCGCCGAGCGCGACCGCGAAGCCTTCGGCTACATGGCCTATTCCGCAGTGAAGAACGACTCCTGCGCCGAGTTCGGCATGTTCCAGAACTTCACCTACGGCATGCGCGGGCAGACCCCGGACAGCGACCTCGGCCTGCGCTGGCTGGAGCGCTCCGCGCGCCATGGCGATGCGGACGCGCAACAGACCCTGGTGCGCCTGCACAGCAACAAGAACAATCTGCCGCTGGCCTACAGCTGGGCCAGGGTCCTGGATGACAGCGCACAGATCGACGCCTTGAAACAACGGATGAACCCGCAGCAAATCAGCGAAGGCGAACAAGGTTTCGAGCAACTGGGCAAGCACGTCACCAGCAAGGACGCGGTGCGCAAGGAAGCCCGCGAGGAGAACATCGCGGTGTACTCGGCGAACATCCATATGGAATACCCCGAGACCTTCAAGGGCCTCTCGGTGGCCGAGCGTCATGCCCTCATGGAGCAGGCCGTGGCCACGGTGAGCACCCGTCCCGAGTTCAGCACCCGTGGCCAGCTGTACGCTTATGTGATCATCGCGCGGCAGGCGCAATTGAAGCAGGCCGGCGTCGATGTGCTGCAGAACCCGCAGATCGTGGAACTGCTCAGCGATAAAGAGCTGGAAGTGGCGGATGCCGTGAAGAAAGCCGACGTGATCCTCGGCCAGGCAGCCCTGTAACCGCGCCTTCGTCGGCACATGGAACGCCGCCCGGCCGCGCCTACCTATAGGGGCCTATGTATGCCACTGTTTTTAGGCGCCGGCTTGCCGACGAAGGGCCCCGGCCGTTCCTCCAGCAATCTAGCTTCATGCTGAGGTTGTGCCCCCTCGCAATCCCAGTAGAATGCGCGCCTCTTGAGCGCTTGCGCTCAACACAGCATGGAATCGCTGACGTCGACACTGAAAGCACGGAACTGCTCAAGCTCCCCCCTCTCCCGTCCTGTCCCTGCTGCATTCCATGCGCCTCTTCATTCAATCGCAGATCAGGGAATATCCATTGAAATTGTTCAACGTGCTGCCACTGGCATTGGCTGCCTTGCTGGCGGCTTGCGCCACCACGGCTCCAGAAAAAACCGAGCCGAAAGTCCCCGAACTGAATGACACCCTGCCCAAGCTGACGCTGGAAAGCGTCTTGCCCAAGGTCAGCGCCAACGAGTACTGCAACCCGGCCATGGACGCCGATGTGCTGTACGGCGCCGGTTACAAACTCTACGAGGCCGAGGACTACACGAACGCCAAGAGCTGCTTCGCCATGGCCGCGCCGAACTACACCCGGGCGTTCTGCTACCTGTCCACCAGCACCGATCAGGAAACGGACAGACCCAAGGCCGAGCGCGACCGCGAGTCCTTCAACTACATCGCCTACTCGGCCTCGCAGAACGATTGGTGCGCCGAGTACGGCATGTACGCCACCTACTGGTTCGGCGACAAGGACATCCCCCAGGACCGGCAGCTGGCGGTGCGCTGGCTGGAGCGCTCGGCGCTGCACGGCAACCCGGAACCACAGCAGAGCCTGGCCGACGCCGCCGAAGAGTCTGGCGACCTGGTGAAGGCCTATGCCTGGCTGAAGGTCATCGATAACACCGAAGACACCAGCCAGCTGGATGCCTTGAAAGGCAAGATGAGCCCGGAGCAACTGGCCGAAGGCGAACAACGCTTCAGCGAGCTGAAGGCGCGCGTGACCAGCAAGCAGGTGATGTACGACGAGGCGCGAGCTGAGGAGGTGGCCATTTTCTCGGCCGAGATCCATTTCGATATCCCCGACCTGTTCAAGGGCATGACGACGGCCGAGCGCCAGGCCTTTGTCAAAGCGGCCATCGCCAAGGCCCGGGACAGCGGCAAGTTCAAACTGCATTACGCGGTGACCCAGTACATCATCGTCTCGCGACTGGCCCAGCAGCGTTACCCCGGTGTCGACGTGCTGCAGAACCCGAAGCTGGTGGTCGCCATCAACCACGTTGACGACGGTTTGGAGGCTACGGCGAAGAAGTCCCTGGCGATCATGCAGAAAAGCTACAAGTAACCCTCGCTCTCCAGCTCGATAGCGCCTGGTCGCCCACCGGCTCCCGCAATATGTCGCGGGAGCCGGCTCGCCAGAGATGCCGCCCAGGCACGCCCGGCAGCGGCCCGATCACTGCGCATCCCCACCCTCCTTCACCACCACCGTGCAGGTAATCCCCGCCGCTAGCAGCACGCCTTCCGGTACCTCGTCGATATGGATGCGCACCGGCACGCGCTGAGCCAAGCGCACCCAGTTGAAGGTCGGGTTGACGTCGGCGATCAGCTCGCGGCTTTCCGGGTTGTCGCGGTCGTAGATGCCGCGGGAAATACTCTCCACATGGCCCTTGAGCACCTCGCCGCTCATCAGTTGCATCTCGGCCTTATCGCCGACGCGCACATGGGGCAGCTTGGTTTCCTCGAAGAAGCCGTAGACCCAGAACGAATGCCTGTCGACCACCGCCATCTTCGGTTCGCCGATGCGCGCGTAATCGCCGCGGTGCACGTTGAGGTTGGTCACGTAGCCATCGACCGCGGCGCGCACCTGGGTGCGTTTGAGGTTGAGCTCGGCGGCCTCCAGTTGCGCCTGGGCCTGCTGGTAGTCGGCCAGGGCCGAGTCGGCGATGTTGCTGGCGTCGTCGCGGTTCTCCTTGGAGATCACCAGATTGTCCAGGTCGGCGCGGCGGTGGGCGTTGACCTTGCGCATCTCCCAGGTGGCCTTTCTCGAAGCCACCAGCGACTGCGCCTGCTTGACCGCGATCCGGTAGTGCTCGGGGTCGATCTGCATCAGCAGGTCGCCCTTTTGCACCAGCTGGTTGTCGCGCACCGGCACGTCCACCACTTCCCCGGTGACGTCGGCGGCGACGTTGATGATGTCGGCGCGCACCCGGCCGTCGCGGGTCCACGGCGTGTTCATGTAATGCACCCACAGGGTGCGGCCGATCCACAGGGCCAGGGCCAGCACCAGCAGGGTCGCGAGCAGGCTGAAAAACTTTTTCATCAAAGGACTCTCAACGGTAGACAGTCAGCGCCATGGCGCCGAACAGACAGCAGAACAGGCTCAGGCGCAGCAGCGCCGGGTGCCAGAAAAAACGGTACAGGTCATAACCCGAGATGAAGCGGTCCAGGGCCCAGGCCAGGGCCGCGGCAATGAAGAACATCAGGGTCATGGTCGGCATGTACACGCCGTGGAAGGCGATTTCACGAGGCATGTTCAAGTCCTTGGGTCGGGGCCTGTATGGGCTGTGCGGCGTAGGCGGCCAGCGGCGATTGCGGGTCGAGCAATGAGCTGCGGATGAAGTGCAGGTAGCTCTTCACCCGGCGCAAGACCGAGGTATCGAAGTGCGGAGCGAAGGGCTCGTCGCTGGCCTGGACCCGGCCGATCGCGTGATCGACCGCGACCAGCGCGCGCGCAAGGTTGCTCTGGCCCGGTTGCAGGAACAGCCGTACCAGCGAACGGCCCATGACCCGGATCGCCTGGCGCCACGGCTGGGATTCGGCATAGGCCGGGTGTACCGGGAGGGTCGCCTGCTCCTTGCGCAACTCGATAATGGCGTGGCCCACCTCCAGCACCACGAACATCCAGCGCAGCAGCTCGCGCTGCACCTGCGGCTGCCCCGCCGCCAGGCCATAGGCCTGGTGCAGCAGGTCGCGGGTGCGGCTTTCGAAGCTCGACGCCAGGCCCTTGAGCTTGCCGCTGATGGCGTATACCACCTGGCCGCGCAGGTCCTGCTCCAGACGGCGCCATAGCCAGCGGCTGTTGGGCGGCAGGATGATCGCCCCGGCGGCGGCGCAGACCAGCATGCCCATGACCATGGCGATGTAGTCGTTGATGAAGGCGTAGGGGTTGTAGACGGTCAGGTTGTCCGGCACCGAACCGGTGCTGAAGAAGATCAGCAGCCCCAGGCCGACCCCAGCGTACTGCGGGCGGGAAGCGAGGAACGAACCGAGCACGATCACCGGCGCCAGCATCACGCACAGCAGTGGAAAACCGTCGATCCAGGGGAACACGAAGAACATCTCGACGAAGCCGACCACGGCCCCGATCAAGGTGCCGCAGGCCATCTGGAAGGCCATGCGTTTCGGGTTCGGCGTGGCGGCCGAGAGGCCGACGGTAGCCGCCGCGATCAAGGTCATGGTGGCGCCGCTGGGCCAGGCGGTGGCGACCCAGTAGCTGCCGAGCACAATCAGGATGAAGGAGGCGCGGATCCCCGAGGCGGCCGAGGCCAGCCAGTTGGTCTGCGGGGTGAAAGGCTCGTCCCAGCGCTCGCGCTCATGGCTGTGTTCGGCCAGGGACGCGTGGGTCTGGGCATAGCTGTGCAGCTCGTCGACGAAGCGATAGAGCAGCTCATAGGCGGTGTGGAAATCCAGTTGCTCGGCATCGCTCGGTTCGTGCTCCTGGAACAGCGCGCGCATGCTGCGCACCCGCGTCGGCAGCTCGGCCTTGTAGCTCGCCAGCTGCTCGGCCAGGCGCGCGGCATCGGGGCTGGTCAGGGCGCGGCCGGAGAAACCGTCCAGCAGTTCGGCGAGGTCCTGCAACCCCGGTTTGGTCGCCGCCAGCACATACTCGGCGGCGCTGCTGCGCAGGCGTTCGAGCAACTGGTGCAGGGCGTTGAAACGGGTGGTGATGCCCATGAACTCACTGTTCAAACGGCTCAGGCGGCCGTTGCGCCGACGCATGTGCGGGTCCTCGAAGACGGTGACGCTGCGCAGGCCTTCCAGGCCCACCGCTTCGGCGATGAAACGCACGTTGCCGCTCTCGAACGCGTCGCGCTGGCTGCGGCCGCGCAAACCGTCGGTGACGAACAGGGCGAACACCCCGAAGCGCTGGTACAAGGCGTTGCGCATGGCGGCACTGGCGGTCTGCGGCAGGATCGCGGCGCTGACCAGGGTCGAGCAGAGAATCCCCAGGGAGATTTCCAGCACCCGCCATACCGCCGCCATAAAGGCCCCGTCCGGATGGGCCAGGGCCGGCAAGCCGACCATCGCCGCGGTGTAGCCGGCCAGCACGAAACCGTAGGCGCGGAAGTTGCGATAACGCGCGGCGCCGGCCGAGCAGATGCCGACCCAGATCGCCAGCGAACCGAGGAACAGTTCGGTGTTCTGGGCGAACAGGGCGATCAGCGCCACCATCACCGCCGACCCGGCCAGGGTGCCGAGAAACCGATAGAAGCTCTTGGCGAACACCTGGCCGCTCTGCGGCTGCATGACGATGAACACGGTGATCATCGCCGTGCGCGGTTGCGGCAGTTCCAGGCGCATGGCCAGCCACAGGGTGAGGAACGCGGCGGCCAGGACCTTGAAGATATAGACCCAGGTCACGCCGTCGCTGCGTGCCCAGTCGAAGAAACCCCGGCGCCATTCAAGGGAGTACAGCCAGCGCAAGGGAGCAGGCAAGGGAGTCATCGGGTCTTACTCGGTAGTCGGTGCTTGTGTAGTCAGTGCCGAGTGCTCGGCTGTTAATGGTCAAGCAGGGTCAGCGCCGCCGGGGTCTTGCTCGGTTGGATCCGGCTGTCCTCGGGCACATCGCGCCCCGCCTCCAGGCCGCCGCCCAGGGCCGTCACCAGCTCGGCATGGGCGCTCAGGCGCGCGGCCTGGACCTGCTGCTGGATCTGCTGCTGGTGGAACAGCATGCCCTGGGCATTGAGCACATTGAGGTAGTCGGTGAGGCCACGCTGGAAGGCGACCATGGCGATGTCGTAGGTCTTCTGCGCCGACGCCACCGACTCGGCGGCGAACTCGGCCTGCTTGTCCATGGACGCGCGGCGGATCAACTGGTCGGAGATGTTCTTCAGGGCGTTGACCAGGGTCTGGTTGTAGTGGGCCACGGCGATGTCATAACCGGCCGCGGCCTCGCCCAGTTCGGCGCGCAGGCGGCCGCCGTCGAAGATCGGCAGGCTGATGGCCGGACCGACGTTGTAGTTGAGCTTCTTGCCGGTGAGGAACTCCAGCGCCCCGCCACCGGTGGCCATGTAGCCGAGGCTGCCCACCAGGTCGACGTTGGGGTAGAAGCCGGCGTGGGCGACATCGATGCCGCGGGCCTGGGCCGCCACCTGCCAACGGCTGGCGACCACGTCCGGGCGCTGGCCGAGCAGTTCGGCGGGCAGGGCCGACGGCAGTTTCAGCGGCGCGGCCAGGGACAGGCTCGGCCGTTGCAACTGCGCGCCCGCCCCCGGTCCCTTGCCGGCCAGGGCGGCGATCTGGTTGCGGCCCAGGGCGATTTCTTCGTCCAGGGCGTCCAGCTGGCGATGGGTTTCCGGCAGCGGAGTCTGCGCCTGGCTGACTTCGAAGTGGGTGCCGATGCCGCCGGCCAGGCGCTTTTGCGCCAGTTCGAGGATCTGTTCCTGCTGCTTCAGGGTGGCCAGGACGATGTCGCGCTGGGCGTATTGCAGCGACAGCTGGATATAGGCGCGCACGACATTGTTCTGCAGTTCCAGCTGGGCCAGACGCGCCTCGGCGGCGCTCATGTGCGCCAGGTCCACGGCACGCTCGCTGGCATTGCTTTCCCGGCCCCAGAGGTCGAGGGCGTAGCTGAAGCCGAGCGCGGCGTTGTTGTCCCAGGTGGTGCTGTTGGCCAGTTCGCCCGGGCCGTAGAACTGATCGGTGGGCCAGTTGTGGCGCTTGAGGGTGGCGTCGCCCTTGATCTGCAGCGACTCGGCCGACTCGGCGATGCCGGCCATGGCACGCGCCTGGCGCACCCGGGCGGCGGCCATGGCCATGCTCGGGCTGCCCTGCACGGCCAGGCTCACCCAGTGGTTCAACTGCGTATCGCCATAGGCCTGCCACCATTGGGCGGCGGGCCAGCGGGCGTCGCGCGCGGCGCTCTGGATCGCCTCGTCGGTGGCCAGTGTATTGGCCGGTAGTGCCTTGCCCTGTGGGGCAATGCCCCCGGTTCCGATGCAGCCGCTGATTGCTAACGATAAAGCCCAAACACTGAGAGTCTTCAGCTCTCTGCTGATGCGACGCGGCACTGCTGCGAATTCCTGAAATAGGGAGAAGGCGGATCCCTGTAGGAGCGAGCTTGCTCGCGAGACGGTGTCACTGACCCACCGCATTGCACGGGCTCCGGCAGCTGGCCCCTACAGATCGGCGCAATTCTAGGCGGCGGGCTTTACGGCGATAAGCTAGGATTCCTGTGAATCTTTATTACCGTTCGCGCGATAATCCCTTGGTGCAATAGCCAACAATCTGTTACTTCGTGTCACAATTTGCCATCTCCCCAGAGAGCACCCCATGGACACTTTGCAAAACATGCGTGCCTTCAGCTGTGTCGCCGAAGCCGGCAGCTTCACCGCCGCCGCCGTCCAGCTCGACACCACCACGGCGAATGTCTCGCGCGCGGTCTCCAATCTGGAGGCCCATCTGCAAACCCGCTTGCTCAACCGCACCACTCGCCGCATCGCGCTCACGGAGGCCGGCAAGCGCTACCTGCTGCGCTGCGAGCAGATCCTGGCCTACGTCGAAGAAGCCGAGGCCGAGGCCAGCGATGCCCACGCGCGGCCGTCCGGGCAGTTGAAAGTGCACACCATGACCGGCATCGGCCAGCACTATGTGATCGACGCCATCGCCCGTTACCGCAAGTCGCACCCGGACGTGACCTTCGACCTGACCCTGGCCAACCGCGTGCCGGACCTGCTGGACGAGGGTTACGACGTGTCCATCGTGCTGGCCAGCGAACTGCCGGACTCGGGTTTCGTCTCCCAACGCCTGGGCATCACCTACAGCATCGTCTGCGCCTCGCCGGCCTACGTGAAAGCCAATGGCTGCCCGAGCAGCCCCAGCGACCTGTCGAACCACGCCTGCCTGCGCCTGGTGAGCCCGGTGATCGCCCTGGACAAGTGGCTGTTCGACGGCCCCGAGGGCCAGGAAGGGGTCACCCTCAACGGCTCGCCGTTCCTGGTGAACTCCGCCGACGCGCTGAAAACCGCGATCACCAGCGGCATGGGCCTGGGCGTGCTGCCGGTGTACGCGGCCATCGAGGGCCTGCGCAACGGTACCCTGGTGCGGGTCATGCCCAAGTACCGCTCCCAGGAGCTGAACCTGTACGCCATCTATCCGTCGCGCCAGTACCTGGACGCCAAGATCAAGACCTGGGTCGAGTACCTGCGCAACACCCTGCCGGAGATTCTCGCCGCCCATCAGGCGGAGCTGACGGCCTATGAACTGAGCGGCGGACTCAGCGGCGTGCGCCTGGCCCCATGAGCCAAGCCCTTCGGGGCTTTGTCATGCTTCCCCCATCCCTGTAGCCGCTGCCGCAGGCTGCGATAAGGCCGAAGGCCTTCGGCGATCTCAAAAGCACATCTCCTGCGGAGCCGATCGCAGCCTTCGGCAGCGGCTACATTCCCAGAACCTTCTCGCCCCCACAGCCTGCCGCAGCCGCTACAAAAAGCCCGTGGGGAATGTTAGCTTGCTTGGCATTCTCCTCTGCCTGACGAGCTTTCCCGCGATGAAAAAGACCGTACTTGCCTTCAGCCGCATCACCCCGGACATGATCGAGCACCTGCGCCAGGACTTCGAGGTGATAGTGCCCAACCCCAAGCAGGGCGACATCGGCGCGCAATTCAACGAAGCCCTGCCCCACGCCCACGGCCTGATCGGCGTCGGTCGCAAGCTGGGCCGCGCGCAGCTGGAAAACGCCAGCCGGCTGGAAGTGGTCTCCAGCGTCTCGGTGGGCTACGACAACTATGACCTGGCCTACTTCAACGAACGCGGGATCATGCTCACCAACACCCCGGACGTGCTCACCGAAAGCACCGCCGACCTGGCCTTCGCCCTGCTGATGAGCAGCGCCCGGCGTGTCGCCGAACTGGATGCCTGGACCAAGGCCGGGCAATGGCAGGCCAGCGTCGGCGCGCCGCTGTTCGGTTGCGATGTGCATGGCAAGACCCTGGGCATCGTCGGCATGGGCAACATCGGCGCGGCCATCGCCCGACGCGGGCGCCTGGGCTTCAACATGCCGGTGATCTACAGCGGCAACAGCCGCAAGACCGCGCTGGAACAGGAGCTGGGCGCGCAGCTGCGTAGCCTCGAGCAGTTGCTGGCCGAAGCGGATTTCGTCTGCCTGGTGGTGCCGTTGAGCGAAAAGACCAAGCACCTGATCAGCCACCGCGAACTGGCGCTGATGAAGCCGGGCGCGATCCTGGTGAACATCTCCCGCGGCCCGGTGGTGGATGAGCCGGCGCTGATCGAAGCCCTGCAGAACGGCACGATTCGCAGCGCCGGCCTGGACGTCTACGAGAAGGAACCGCTGGCCGAGTCGCCGCTGTTCCAGCTGAAAAACGCCGTGACCCTGCCGCACATCGGCTCGGCCACTCACGAAACCCGCGACGCCATGGCCAACCGCGCCCTGGCCAACCTGCGCAGCGCCCTGCTCGGCGAGCGTCCGCAAGACCTGGTCAACCCGCAGGTGTGGAAAGGCTGAAACCACTGCCTATCACCACCTGTAGCCGCTGCCGAGCCTGCGAGGCTGCGAAAAGGTCCGCAGGACCTTCAGCGATAGACCTGCAGAATCAGGTCGCCTGGTTTTGCGACGGCTGCGCCGCCGTTCGCAGCCTCGCAGGCTCGGCAGCGGCTACAGATTCAGATTCAAATCCGGATGCAGATGCAGGCACAAGTCTGGGCTTGCGGAACACCAGCACGTTGCCCAGCATCACCAGGACCAGCCCGGCCAGCGCCGGGGCGGTCCACTGGTAACCTTCGGCGAAGGCCGAGACATTCAGCGCCACCACCGGGAACAGCACGGTGCAGTAGGCCGCCCGCTCCGGGCCCATGCGGCCGACCAGGGTCAGATAGGCGGTGAAGCCGATCACCGATCCCGGGATCACCAGATACAACAGCGAGCCGATGTAGCGCGCGTTCCACTCCATATCGAAAGGGATGCCCTTGACCAGGCAATAGCCCGCCAGCATCGCCGCGCCATAGGCCATGCCCCAGGCGTTGGTGGTCAGCGGCCTGAGGCCGGCTTTCTGCTGCAGACTGGAAAGCATGTTGCCCGCCGAGAAACACAAGGTGCCCAACAGCGCCAGGCCCAGGCCGAGCAGGGTTTGCGGGCTGGCGCTATGGCCCGCCAGTTCCGGCCAGAACAGCAGGCCCAGCCCCAGCAGCCCCAACGCCCCGCCCAGCAGTACGTTGCGAGCGATCTTCTGGGCGAAGAACACCCGGGCATTCAGGGCGTTCCACAGGGTCGCCGTGGAAAACACCACCGCCACCAGGCCGCTGGGAATCCACTGGCTGGCGTGCAGGAAGCACATGAAGTTGATACAGAACAGGCACAGCCCCTGGGCCAGGCAGATCAGGTGCCCGCGGCGGTTCATCACCTGCAGCTTGCGGCTGAGCAGCAGCATGACGAACAGCACCAGGGCCGCCAGGGCGAAGCGATAGACGATGGACACCGGAATCGCCACCACTCCCAGCTGCCATTTGAGGGCAATCCAGGTGGTGCCCCAGATCAGGACGGTGAGCAGATAAAGCGAGAGGTTCATGGCGAGAGACTCCTGTGCAGGGCAACCCAGTCTCAGGCCATTGCCTGCCCGGGCGCTTGCATAAACTTGCGCTTTTGTCGGTTGCCGGGCTGGCAGCGCGCCGCCCACGGAGTAGGATGCAGAGCCATGTAGCCGCTGCCGCAGGCTGCGATAAGGTCCGCAGGACCTTCTTGCGATATCAAAAGCGCGTCTCCTGCGGAGCCGATCGCAGCCTATCGGCAGCGGCTACAGAATGCCGTTCAATTTCAGACCTGACCGCCATGCCCGCACTGGAAACCCTGCAAGTCTTTCAAGCCCTGAACCGCTCGCCCAATGCTCGCCTGGAGCACAGCGCCGAGCTCGGTGACGGCCTGGCCGCAGCCTTGTGGAGCAACCATCACGACGCCCAGGACTACGAAGCGCCAAGCCATCACACCCTGTCGTGCTACATCGCCGGCGGCACCGGGACCTTTCGCCGCGGCCAGCCGGGGACCAAGGGCGGCCCGGACAAGCTGTGCATCCTGCCCGCCGAGCACCAGTCTGCCTGGGTGATCAATGGCGGGATCCGCCTGGCCCACCTGTATTTCAGCCCGGAACAATTTGCCCTGGGCTGCGTGACCCTGCTGGACCGCGAACCCCGCGAACTGCAATTGCAGGAAACCACCTTCCTCGACGACCCACAGCAGGCCAGGCGCTTTCGGCAACTGATCCAGCTGAACTGGGACGAGCCCGGCGAGCGCCTGCTGACCAGCAGCCTGGCCCACGAGATGCTCAGCCATGCCCTGCTGACCCAGGTCGGCCAGCGCCAGGGCCTGCGCCTCAAGGGCGGGCTGGCGGCACACCAGCGTCGGCAACTGGTGGAATACATCGACAGCCAGCTGGCCGAGCCGATCAGCCTGGGACAACTGGCCGCGCGCTGCGCCTTGTCGGAATACCACTTCGCGCGGATGTTCCGCGCAAGCTTCGGCCTGCCACCCCATCAATACCTGCTGGCGCGACGCCTGAAACATGCCCGCGACCTGCTGCGCGGCACCTGCCTGCCCCTGGGCGAGATTGCCCTGGCCTGCGGCTTCGCCAGTGCCAGCCACTTCACCAACCGCTTTCGCCAGGCCCTGGGCGGCACGCCCGGGGAATATCGCCAGGCGTTTCTCGGCTGACGGCGAGTGATCGGCAGGCGTACCGCGTCGCACCTTTTCGCGGGCAAGCCTCGCTCCTACGAACGCGGCGCCTGTAGGAGCGAGGCTTGCCCGCGAAGACGGTGTATCGGTTACCCTCCGTCGTTCCAGGCTTTTACTGCAACAGCACCCGCGTCACCCGGTCTTCCAGGGCCTTGATCTGCGCGCCATCGGCACGGTAGTTGTTCGACAGCATCACCAGCACCAACCGGCGACCATCGGCCGCTCGCAGATACCCGGACAGCGACGACACGCCCTGCATCGAGCCGGTCTTGGCGTGCAGGTTATCCACAGCCTCGGTGCCTTGCAGGCGATAACGCAGGGTGCCGCCGGTCATGCGCTGGGCATCGCCAGCCACCGGCAGCGCCGCGTACCAGGTGGCGAACCAGGGCTGCTTGCGCGCCACCAGCAACAGGTCGCTGAGGCTCTGGCTGGAAATCTGGTTACGCCGCGACAACCCGGAACCGTCCACCTGCACCAAGCCTTGCGGGCTCAGGCCCTGGCGCCGCAGGAAGCCCTCGATGGCCGCCACCCCGGCAGCGGCGGTGCCGGCATTGGCGGTCTTGCGGCCCATGGCCTTGAGCAGCACCTCGGACATGTTGTTGTTCGACAGCTTGAGCAAGGGCGTGATCAGGCCCGCCAGCGGCATCGACGAGTGGCTGGCCAGCACTCGGGCGGCAGGCGCCGTGGGCTGGCCGAGGCGCACCTGGCCCTGCACCGTCACGCCCTGCTCGGCCAGCGCTTGTTGGAACACGTCCGCCACCAGGCGGGTCGGTTCCCACACGCTGACCCAATTGCGCCGCGACTGCCCCGGCGGCAAGGCGCCACTGACCAGCAGCAGATTGCTGCCATGCTCACGGCCGACCTGCAGGCTGTCCGCCGTTCCGACCCGGCCCTGGTTGCGCAAGCTCATCAGCCGGTTTTCCGGGCTGACGCGAACCGCCAGCGGCGCTCCCGGCACCGTCGGTGCGGTTACCGCAACCAGTACGCTGCCGGCGTCGAAGTCGTCGTTGGGAGAAATATTGAGCGCGGAAATCTGCGCCGCGTAATACAGGCTTTCATCGTCGCTGGCCCAATCGACACCGAGTCGTTGATCGTCGAAGGCGGTGTCGTCGAGCACCAGGTCACCCGCGACCTGACGAATGCCGGTACGCGCCACCGCCGCCGCCAACTCCTGATAATCCTTGGCCTGCATGCTCGGGTCGCCGGAGCCGCGCAGGTAAAGATTGCCGTGCAGCCGCTCGCCCTGTTGCGCACCGTCGCCCAGCACCGCGGTGGCGAAACGGTAGTCGGGGCCGAGGATGTCCAGCGCGGCGGCGGTGGTCAGCAGCTTGAGGCTCGAAGCCGGGATCAGGCGGCTGTCGGGGTTGTGCTGATACAAGGCCGCACCGCTCTCGGCATCGCGCACCGTCAGCGATACCGTGGCGCCCTGGAGCGCCGGGTCGGCGAGGACCTGATCCAGGTTGGCAGCGTACCGGGCGCCGGGATGGCTGGCGCAAGCCGCCAGCGACAAGGCCAGGAACAACCCCAGCCCGCGAGTGTAGAAACGATGTACTGAACCCATGAGAAAGGTATTTCCTTGATGACCTCGAACCCGCCGCCGACAGCCTTGCGGCTGCGGCGGGCGCCCAGATAACGATTGGCGAGGGGCGCGTGTCAACGAACAATCGCAGCCGACGCCTCAGGCCGGACGTTGCGCAGCGCTCATTGCGCCAACGCGGCCAGCGGACTGACCAGCAACCCCAGCCCGGCCGCCAGCAGCATCAGGCGCGGCTGATACGGCAACAACAGCACCAGCGACAAGGCGCTTAGCATCAAGGCCGCGCACCACTGCACAAGGCCGAAAGCCCAGCCAGCCGCCGCGATCGCCGCCCACAGCGAACCCGCCAGCAGCAACCAGCCGCCGAGGCGCAAGCCACTGCGGCGCCGGGCCGTGGGTTTGTAGCCCAGGAGTTCGGCGTGGTGACGGTCCATCGACAGGCACAACCCGGCAAAACCGGGGTAACACAACAGCAGCGCCAGGAGCATTCAATTCACCTCGGTTTCAAGGACGGCCCGTCGCGAGCGGGCGGCTGCGCTGGGATAGGCAGGACGTGACATCTTCCAGGCCGCCCAGGCCAGGAACAGCCCCGCCGCCAGGCAGGTCAGGTCGAACCCGGCCCGGACCCAGTCGCCGTGTACCAGAAAACCATCCAGCACATCGGGCACCGTCAGCGCATCAAGCAGCGGCACACTGGCCAGCAGCAACGCCGCCAGGCCCAACTGCTCGACCCAGGCCTTGCGCCCGCGACGCAGCGCGGCGTGCAACAGGCTCAGGCCCCAGACGATAAAGAAGCTGTTCACTTCCCAGTCCGCCCGCCCGGCGAGGCTCACCGGCAACAGACGGTTGGCCCAGAAGAAAGCGGCGACGGCCAGCACCAGGCCGGACATGCTGGCGATGTTCAGCACTTCCACCAGCCGCAACTCGAAGGGCGTCACGCCGCTCTTGGCATGCTTGAGCTGGCGCTTGCCGAGCCAGATCACCAGCCCGGTGCCGATCATCGCGGTGGCGGCCAGGCCGCAGATAAAGTACAGCCAGCGCAACAGCGGCCCGGCGAAGAGGCCCATGTGCAGCCCGTAGAAACCGCCTCGGATAGCGACGATCGGCGACTGCGGCGGGGCAACCTGCAGCAGCTTGCCACTGACGCCGTCGAACGAAACCGCACTGCCAAAATCGCGAACCACCTGGTCGCCACCGTGGCGCATGACATTCACCGAGGCATGGGCATCCCCTGGATTGTTCACCGTGATACGCCCCACGCGGCCGCCCGGCCACTGCTCGCGGGCCTGCTGCAACAGCGGTTCGAGCTGCACCAGCGGCGCCGTCCGGCCCGCGGCCGGTGCGTTGTTGGTGGCGGGAAACGCCTCATTGAACAGTGCCCGGCTGTCTTCGCCGTAGGTGGCCAGGATGCTCGCCGGCATGACCATCGACATGAAGATCACCAGGCTGCTGTAGGTGATCATCAGGTGGAACGGCAATACCAGCACACCCACCGCGTTGTGCCCGTCGAGCCAGGAGCGCTGGCCCTTGCGAGGGCGGAAGGTGAAGAAGTCCTTGAAGATTTTCTTGTGGATGATGATGCCGCTGATCAAGGCGACGAACATCAGCATCGCCGCCGCGGTGGATAGCCAGCGGCCCCAGGGATAGGGCATCTGCAACTGGAAATGGAAGCGGTAGAAGAATTCGCCGCCGCGGGTATCGCGGGCCTGCAGCTCGGCGCCGGTGGCCGGGTCCAGCAGTTTCTGGGTAAAGGCGCCGCGCTCGCCGGGCTTGCCCGGAAATTGCCACATCACCGACAACACCGGCTCGCGGGCATCGGGCAGGTTGATGAACCAGCGCGAAGCGCCTTGGGCGTGCTGCTGCAAGTAGCTCTGGGCGAGGATCACGCTGGTCTCGTTGCTGACCGAGCGCGACGGCACTTCGGGCTGCATCCAATGGCTGATTTCATCCTTGAAGTAAGCCAGGGTGCCGGTCAGGAAAATCGCCAGCAGCAGCCAGCCGAATACCAGTCCGACCCAAGTGTGCAACCAGGCCATGGACTGGCGAAATCCCTCCTTCATGAGAGATTCACCCAATACGCCAACGCAGACATCGCCGCCAACACCAGCGCTGGCAGCAGCAGCCCGAACCAGGCCTGCCAGGCCGTGCGGCAGGCGAAGCACCAGAGCACCGCCACCAGGTAGAACAGGAAGGACGCCATCATGCCGCCGAATACCGCATCGGCGCGGGACACAGGGAGCAGCAGGGTCATGCAAATGCTGGACAACGCCGCCAGCAGGTACCCGCCGAACACCGCGGCCAGCACCCGTGAAGTCACGGCCAGACGATAGGAAAAAGGGATCGCAGCAACTTTGCTTTTCATGTTTCGACCTTGAAACCAGGACAGCCCGGCATTGGCAAATACCTCACGCGGGCTCAAGTCGGCGCAATATTAATGATAAATATTCTCATGCGCAAAAAATCCACAACCCACCGAGGGCTCTTCCGTCGGTCCAGGTTGATTGCCCAATGCCATGCCCGGCCACTACAATGCGAACAATTCTTGTTCTCTTAAGCATTTTCATGCTGCCGGAGCGTTCGGCTTGGCTCACTCCTCTACCGTCGAAGTCCTCTATCACGCCCATCACAGCTGGCTGAACGGCTGGTTGCGGCGTCGGCTCGGCTGCCCCGACAGCGCCGCCGACCTGGCCCAGGACACCTTCATGCGGGTGCTCAGCGCCCGGGAAACGCCGTCGATCGTCGAGCCACGGGCGTTCCTCACCACCATCGCCAAACGGGTGCTGTGCAACCACTACCGGCGCCAGGACCTGGAACGGGCCTACCTCGACACGCTGGCGCAGATGCCGGAACTGCTGGCGCCGTCCGAGGAGGACAAGGCGATCATCCTGCAGACCCTGATGGAGCTGGACCAGTTGCTCGACGGTTTGCCGCGCCTGGTGAAACGCGCGTTCCTGCTGGCCCAGGTCGATGGCCTGAAACACGGCGAGATCGCCCGCGAACTGGGGATTTCCATCGCCACGGTCAAGCGCCACCTGCACAAGGCAGCCCTGCGCTGTTACTTCGCCCTGTGAACGCTGCACTCCCCCGTCCGCCGGACATCGGCGCCCAGGTCGCCGAACAGGCCGTGCACTGGCTGCTCGAAATGCAGGCGGGGCCGCTCAGCCCGCGCCAGCAACTGGCCTGGCAGCAGTGGCACGACGCCCACAGCGAACATCAACGGGCCTGGGAACATATCCAGCGGGTCAACCAGCGGCTGCGCGGCCTGTCTTCGCCCCTGGCCCATGCCGCGCTCAACGCGCCGAAGTCCTCCAGCCGGCGCCAGGCGCTGAAACTGCTGCTGATCCTCGGTGCCGGTTCCGCCGCGGCCTGGGGCTTGCGCGAACACAATCCGCTGACCCCGCTGATGGCCGACTACCGCAGCCCGGTGGGCCAGCGGCGCACGCTGCAACTGAGCGATGGCAGCCAGCTGCAGCTCAATACCGACAGCGCGGTGGACGTGAGTTTCGATGGCCAGCAACGGCTGATCCGGCTGTTGGCCGGGGAGATCCTGCTGACCGCAGCGGCCGACCGCCGGCCGCTGCTGATCCAGAGCACCCACGGCCTGCTGCGCCCGCAAGGCGCACGTTTGAACCTGCGCCAGTTCAGCCAGCGCATCCAGCTGGCGGTGTTCGAGGGCAACGTCAGCCTCAGCCCGTCGGATTACTCGGCAGCACCATTGCAGGTAAGCAAGGGGCAACAATTGAGCTTCACCCGCAGCGCCTGGGACAACCCGCGGCCGCTGGACGCCGGCAGCGGCGCCTGGAGCGAGGGCATGCTGGTGGCTGCCCATATGCGCCTGGCGGACTTCCTCGACGAGTTGGGCCGCTACCGTCGCGGCCAGCTCAACTGCGATCCACGGGTCGCCGACCTGCTGATCTCCGGCAGTTACCCACTGGACGACAGCGAACGGATCCTCGACCTGCTGGAAATCAGCCTGCCGGTGAAGGTCCGGCGCTTCACCCGTTATTGGGTCACGGTCGAAGCCCGCGCCTGAACCTGTAGCCGCTGCCGCAGGCTGCGATAAGGCCCGAAGGACCTTCGAGGGCCTCAAGAGCACGTCCCCTTCGGGGTCGATCGCAGCCTTCGGCAGCGGCTACCAATCAGTGCCGATTCAATGTTTTTTTCCGACGTGCGAATTATTTTCATTTTGTGTGAGCCGTTTTCCAGCACTCGCGTGACAGAGAAGGAAAGCCCCCTTTGACTGCAACCTTCTCAGGATCGATGTCCATGCCCCAGCACCCCACTCGCCTTACGCCCCTTGCCCGTACCCTGCGCCAGTTGCTGCTGGGCGCCAGCCTGAGCTTTTCCGCCCTGCCGCTGGCCCTCGCCGCCGACGGCCCGACGCGCGATTACCACATCGCGGCGGCGTCGCTGGAAAACGCCCTGAACCAGTTCGGCCGTGAAGCCGGGGTGCTGATTTCCTTCGGTTCCCAGGTCACCAGCGGCGTGCAGAGCCAGGGCCTGGAAGGCAGCTACACCACCGAAGAAGGTCTGAATGCCCTGCTCAAGGGCACCGGTCTGCAAGCCCGCGCCGAAGGCGGCAATGCCTTCAGCCTGCAACCGGTGAGCACCGAGGGCGCACCGGCGGCCCTGGAGCTGGGCGCCTCCAGCGTGGTCGGCGACTGGCTGGGCGACGCGGCGCAGACCAACGTCTTCGAGCATCCAGGTGCGCGGGACGTGATCCGCCGCGAAGAATTCGAACGCCAGGGCGCGACCCAGGCCCGCGACGTGCTCAACCGCATCCCCGGGGTCAACGCCCCGGAAAACAACGGCACCGGCAGCCACGACATGGCGCTGAACTTCGGCATTCGCGGGCTCAATCCGCGCCTGGCCTCGCGCTCCACGGTACTGATGGACGGCATTCCGGTGCCCTTCGCGCCCTATGGCCAGCCGCAGCTGTCCTTCGCCCCGGTCAGCATGGGCAACATGGACGCGGTGGATGTGGTGCGTGGCGGTGGCGCGGTGCGTTACGGGCCGCAGAACGTCGGCGGCATCGTCAACTTCGTGACCCGCGCCATTCCCGATGCGCCCACGGTCAAGGGCGGCTTCCAGACCGAGACCAGCCCGTCCTCCAGCCACGACGGCTTCAAGACCACCGGCAACCTGCTGACCGGCGGCACCGCCGACAACGGCCTGGGCGGCGCCCTGCTGTACTCCGGCACCCGTGGCGGCGACTGGCGCGAACACAGCGACACGCAAATCGACGACCTGATCCTCAAGGGCCATTACCAGCTCGACGACACCAACAGCTTCAACGCCATGGCCCAGTACTACGAGGGCGAGGCCGACATGCCCGGCGGCCTCAACGTCGCCGACTACAAGGCCGACCCGTATCAGTCGACCCGTCCGTACGACAAGTTCTGGGGCCGTCGCACGCTGATCAACTTCGGTTATCGCTACCAGGAAGATCGCCGCGAATTCACCGTCAACAGCTTCTTCACCAAGACCCTGCGCAGCGGCTACCTGGACCAGGGCAGCTTCCTCTCGCTGTCGCCGCGCGAATACTGGGTGCGCGGCGTCGAAACCCGCTTCGCCCAGGGCTTCGACCTGGGGCCGACCAGCCACGAGCTGGGCATCGGCTACCGCTACATCAACGAGGCCGGCCACGAGTTGCGCTACCGCACGCCGATCAGCGCCAACCAGCAACTGCCGAGCACCAGCAGCCGCAACGACCGCGATACCCGCGGCGGCACCGAGGCCAATGCGTTCTTCGTCGACGACCGCATCGACATCGGCAAGTGGACCCTCACCCCGGGCATCCGCTACGAGATGATCGAGTCCCAGCAGACCAACAACCTGACCAACGTCAAATACAAGGGCGACTACAACACCGCGCTGCCGGCGCTGAATGTGATGTACCACCTGACCGACAGCTGGAACCTCTACGCCAACACCGAGGGTTCGTTCGGCAGCGTGCAGTACAGCCAGATGCCCAACCGTGTGAGCAGCGGCGAAGTGAAACCGGAGAAGGCCCGCACCTGGGAACTGGGCACCCGCTATGACGACGGCGCCCTGCGGGCGGAGATCGGCGCGTTCCTGATCAACTTCGACAACCAGTACGACAGCAACCAGACTAACGACTCGGTGATCGCCCGTGGCGAAACCCGTCACCAGGGCATCGAGACCAGCGTCAATTACGCGCTGGACGGCCTGAGCCCGGCACTGGCCGGTTTCGATCTGTACGCCACCTACGCCTACGTCGACGCCACCATCCGTGAGGACGGGCCGAACAAGGGCAACCGCGTGCCGTTCTCGTCCAAGCACAAAGGCACCCTCGGCATCGGCTACACCGAGGGCCCGTGGAAGCTGAACTTCGACAGCAGCTACCAGAGCAGCCAGTTCGCCGACAACGCCAACACCTCCGCCGAAAGCGCCGACGGCAGCACCGGGCGGATTCCCGGCTACATGCTGTTCAGCAGCCGCGCCGCCTACGACTTCGGCCCGCAACTGTCGGACCTGAGCGTGGCGGTCGGGGTGAAGAACATCTTCAACCACCAGTACTTCACCCGTTCGTTCGACGACAACAACAAAGGCAAGTACGTGGGCGAACCGCGGACCCTGTACGTACAGACCTCAGTGGCGTTCTGATCCACGGCCACCGCCTGCCAGTAGGAGCGAAGCTTGCTCGCGATAGCGTCCGGCCTGACACACCGCGCCGCCTTCATCGCCGGCAAGCCTGGCTCCTACAGAACAGCAAATCATTCCGCTCTGCAGGCACGCACTTGCTGGCGATGGCATCGAGGCTGACAAAACAGCTCGACATGTTTATTCCGACTTGCGCCCTGTCATTCAGAAATAACCATATAACAAAACAAGCCTATAAAAACCTGATGTTGGTTGCACACAGCAACTGACAGTGGTTTTTAAAGAGGCACCGCATGTTTACCTCCAATAGGTATTTCATTTCAGGCATTGTGCTGATCATCTCTCAGCAAGTTTCCCTGGGCATATCAACCTATTATATTGCCATGGCTGGCGCGGCTCTTTCGCTGCAAGACTACCAACTGCTAAAGACTCGGATAATCCTTTTCTTCTCATTTGCCTTGCTGGGATACCTGATCAGTTCCGCAGTAGAGTTCATTTCTGCAAAGCTCAAGATTGATTTATGGGAGAAATACATCTTCTCCGTTTACGAGCATCTTCGCCACAATCAACCTCTTTCGTCTGAAGCAAACCGCAAGAATGTCCAGAGCTGGCTGGGCAGTGAAGTACCGACAACGCTGGATGGCACAGTCAATCTCTATTTCGGCATGACTTCCGTGTATAGCAATATCATAGTCACCCTCTATGTATTTTATTGGGTGCTCGGGACCCACATCGCCATACTAATGGCAAGCTCCATTCTGATTTCATACTTTCTGGTAAAGGCCATGAAAAGCAGAATAAGTGTCTCCGCCACAGAAATACAACAGAAGAGGCTCAACGTAGTCAAGCGTGCAAGTTCGCTTTGGGATTACTACCTGAATGCAAACTCATCCATGATTGGCTACTCGGAGGCTTCTTCCAGATCATTGATCGCGGACTTCCTTAAATCCTCCCTGTACTACACCAGGCTTGAGCAATTGGCCGCGTGCTTGCCGATATGTATAGCCGTCGCAATAATTCTGATATACCTGCAAGGACTGCCTCTGAGCCAGTCTGTCCCTTGGGGGATGATCGTTGCGGTTTTACCGCGGTCCCTGCAGGTATTCGGAAATGTTCACTCAATGAGTTTGTATAACAGCAAGTACGTATACTTTTGCAAAAGAATCAGCAATCTGTTGAATTTCACCGATACATTGGAGCCACTGAACCTCAACAAACAAGTCGTTCGCGAAGATATATCGATTTGCAATACCGTGAATGGAAAGACCATCCCCATTGATCAATTGCTCGATGACATTCGCACAATCGCCAGTCTTAAAGGAAGATTTCTCGTGTCAGGCAAGAATGGTTCTGGAAAGTCGTCTTTTTTAAAACTGATCAAGTCAGAGTTTGCCGAGTCCATTTTGCTGCCAAACCACGTAAGCTTTCATGAAACCGACGCTCCACTTTCCACTGGAAAAAGTCAGGTTCAAAAGCTCCTTCATGTACTGAATCAAAAGGCCCGGATAATCCTGCTCGATGAGTGGGATGCAAATCTGGACAGCCAGAACAAGCTACGAATCGGCAACATCCTGAGCCAGAAAGCCGAGGAAATATTGATTATTGAAGTGCGGCATATTCAAGAGGCGATCTGAAATCGACTCCAAATGCCTACTGTCGAGCCCCTTGCCACGCAGGTATCCGCATTTGCCCGATCAGCCAACGACCTTTCGCGAACACAGCAGGATGAGCCTGGGTTGAGCTACAAAAAAAGGCCATCGCAGCGATGGCCTTTATGTGTCTCCCCCAATAATGAGGGCCTGCATTGGATGTCCAGCACCTACAAACATCAGCTGCGCAGCAGGCGCATGTTTTTGAACAGTAACTCAGCCGTCAGCTATTGAGCGCGGCCTGTTCGTTTTCCAGGAATTCCTCTTCAAGCAAGGCGTCGGCCTGGCCTTCGCGGGCGCTTGGCGCTGCCGCGGCGCGCTTGTTGCGCAACCGGCCGAACAGGTGTTCCAGGGAATTCTCCAACTTGGTGGCCGCTCCTTCGATGGCCAGTTCCAGGGATTCGGCTTTGTGGGTCACGGAAATCGGTTGATGGCCTTTTGGCCGCGCCTCCAGTTGGCAGCGCAAATCGTGGGGACCGGGCTTGTCGCCGTTCTCGTCCCGCAGGTGAACCTCGACTCGGGTCAGGTCCTCCTCGTAGCGTTCGAGCGTGCTCTCAATGGTAGTACGTACCCACTCCTCCAGTCGGATGCTGCTTTGAATATGGTTATCGCTATTGACCTGGATTTGCATAGTTCTTCCCTTATTTCAGCTAGCTCGCGAGAGGAACCGCGTGCCCCTGAGGGCGTACTTTTTGCGGCCTCTTGGTTACAGAGTTGGGCAGAGCGCGGAACAATTCAACCCCTAAAAAAAGATAAATATCTATTCGCAAATAAAGCCGGACAAGGAGCAAAAGCGCTGTTAATGTCGGGAGTTGGGTCGCCTCTGTCCCTGGCCTTTTTCACTCACAACTGCCCCTCTCCCAGAGGGTGCTGGCTGCGAAAAATCCCCGCCTCCTCCACCAGCCAGTCGTGCACCGCGCGCACGCCCGGATGGCTCAGCGCACCCGGCGCATACAGCAGCACATAACGTTTGTGATTGGGCACCGCGAGGCCGAACGGCACGATCAGGGTGCCGCGCTCCAGCTCATCGTTGAGCAGGGTACGCCGGGCAATCGCCACCCCCATCCCGGCGATCGCCGCCTCGATGGTCAGGTGATTGCGATTGAAGGTGTGCCCACGCCGCACATCCGCGCCCTCGAAGCCTATGGCGTTGAGATAGAACTCCCACTCCGCGTACTCATAGCTGCCGCGCCAGGCGGTGATGTCGTGCAGCAACGGGAAATGCACCAGGTCCGCCGGACCGTGCAGCGGCGGCCGCCCGCGCAACAGGCCCGGGGCACAGACCGGAAAGATCTGTTCATCCAGCAGGGCTGTGGATAACAGCCCCGGATAGCTGCCGTCGTTGAGGTCGATGGCCAGGTCGAAATCGCCCTCATGCAGGGCCACGCTGCTGTCCTCGGCCACCAGCCGCAGCTGAATGTCCGGAAAACGCTGCTGCAGCCGGGGCAAACGCGGAGTCAGCCATTTGCCGAGAAACGACGGGATAGAGCGCAGGCGCAAGGTGCCGCTGATCATCCCGGCATCCAGCCGGCGCAATTCGGCGTCGATGCTGCCATAGGCCTCGTTCACCGTGATCGCCAGCCGCTGCCCCTCGGCGCTCAGTTCCACCCCACGGGCGCGGCGGTGAAACAGGCGAAAGCCGAGCCGCTCTTCCAGCAGGCGGATCTGCTGGCTGACCGCCCCCGGGGTGATGTGCAGTTCTTCCGCGCAACGGGTGAACGACAAGTGCCGCGCGGCACAGGAAAACACATGCAGCCAGACGTAGGTCTGGGCATGAAACTGACGACTCATCGTTTAGTCCTGCTAAAGGCTGTCTTAGGAAAATTCGTTGGTCAGTCTTGACCGAGCTAGGCAGTATCGCCGACCTGACGCTCGGCCTACAAAAAATGGCAGCGATTTCTCTTCCATTGCTTGTAAGGCTTTAGCATGGCTATCAGTGTTTTCGATCTCTTCAAAGTCGGTATCGGTCCATCCAGCTCCCACACCGTCGGCCCGATGCGCGCCGCCGCGACCTTCGCCCAGGGGCTGTTCGAGCAAGGGTTGCAGGAGCAGGTGCAGCGGGTGGAAATCCGTCTGTACGGCTCGCTGTCCGCCACCGGCGTCGGCCATGCCACCGACCGTGCCTGCGTCATGGGCCTGATGGGCGAATGGCCCGACAGCATCGACCCGCGCAGCATCGGCCCACGCATCCAGCAACTGCGCGAAAGCAGCGAGCTGAGCCTCGGCGGCCGCTCGCGCATCGCCTTCGACTGGCACCGCGACCTGCTGCTGCTCGACGAGAGCCTGCCCTACCACCCCAATGCCATGTCGCTGTCAGCCTTCGCTGCGGACGGCCTGCTGTGGCGGCAGACCTACTACTCCGTGGGCGGCGGTTTTATCGTCGAGGAAGCCGAAGTGGCCGAAGGCGCCCCGGCGGCCAACGGCGTCGAACTGCCCTACGACTTCAACAGCGCGGTAGAACTCCTGGCCTTGTGCCAACGGCACCAGCTGCGGGTCTCGGAACTGATGATGGCCAACGAACGGGCCTGGCGCAGTGACGCCGAAATCCGCAGCGGCCTGCTGCACATCTGGGCGGCGATGCGCGAATGCGTCGAGCAGGGCCTGCGCCACGAAGGCACCCTGCCCGGCGGCCTGGATGTGCCGCGCCGCGCGGCCAAGCTGCATCGCAACCTGCTGGAAATCGGCAAGCCCAACGTCATCAGCTCGACCCTGTCGGCCATGGAGTGGGTCAACCTGTTCGCCCTGGCGGTGAACGAGGAAAACGCCGCCGGCGGGCGCATGGTCACCGCACCGACCAACGGCGCGGCGGGGATCATCCCGGCGGTGCTGCATTACTACATGAAGTTCAACCCCGAAGCGTCGGACGACGACGTGGTCGACTTCTTCCTCGGCGCCGCCGCGGTGGGCATCCTCTGCAAGAAAAACGCCTCGATCTCCGGCGCCGAAGTCGGCTGCCAGGGCGAGGTGGGTTCCGCCTGCGCCATGGCCGCCGCCGGCCTGGCCGAGGTGCTTGGGGCCACGCCGGAGCAACTGGAAAACGCCGCCGAAATCGGCCTGGAACATAACCTCGGTCTGACCTGCGACCCGGTCGGCGGCCTGGTGCAGGTGCCCTGCATCGAGCGCAACGCGATCGCCGCGGTGAAGGCAATCAACGCCACCCAGATGGCCCTGCGCGGCGACGGTAAACACTTCATTTCCCTGGACCGGGTGATCCGCACCATGCGCGATACCGGCGCCGACATGCATGACAAATACAAAGAAACTTCACGGGGCGGCCTGGCCGTGAGCTGGGTGGAGTGCTGAGGAGCATTCCCCCAGGCCGTATGAAAACGACTGCGCTCGGCAATACTGCGTTAAAAACAGGCTCGGAATGCTCATGTAGGCCCCTACACTCCGCTTCCTCGCCTGTTTTTGCCTTGTCTTGCCTTCGCTCGCTACGTTTTCAAACGGCCTGACCGCCTGTACTACGTGAGCCCGAGCAAAAATAATAACGAGGCAATACCGATGACCGATGTACGAACACCCGCTGCCGAAAACCCCGCTGTAGAGACAGTCCGCGACACCGCAACCGCTAGCAAAGGTTGGAGCAAACACGACACCACCTGGATGCTCGGCCTGTACGGCACCGCCATCGGCGCCGGCACCCTGTTCCTGCCGATCAACGCCGGAGTCGGTGGCTTCTGGCCGCTGATCGTACTGGCGCTGCTGGCCTTCCCGATGACCTTCTTCGCCCACCGCGGGCTGACCCGCTTCGTGCTGTCCGGGCGTTCCGGCGACATCACCGAGGTGGTGGAAGAGCACTTCGGCATCGGCGCCGGCAAGCTGATCACCCTGCTCTACTTCTTCGCCATCTTCCCGATCCTGCTGGTGTACAGCGTGGCGCTGACCAACACCCTGGGCAGCTTCATGGAGCACCAGCTGCACATGACGCCGCCGCCACGGGCGATCCTGTCGCTGGTGCTGATCCTCGGCCTGATGGCCATCGTGCGCTGCGGCCAGGGCGTGATCGTGCGGGCCATGAGCGTGCTGGTCTATCCCTTTGTCGCCGCGCTGTTGCTGCTGGCCCTCAGCCTGATCCCGAACTGGAACGGCGCCTTCTTCGCCTCGGCCAATGACGGCATGTCCACGCCGCTGTTCCTCAAGACCCTGTGGCTGGCGATCCCGGTGATGGTGTTCTCGTTCAACCATTCGCCGATCATCTCGGCCTTCGCCGTCGACCAGAAGCGCCACTACGGCGCCCAGGCCGAAGGCAAGAGCAGCGGCATCCTCGCCGTGGCCCACGGCATGATGGTGCTGACGGTGATGTTCTTCTGCTTCAGCTGCGTGCTGGCCCTGTCGCCGGCCGACCTGGCCGCGGCCAAGGCGCAGAACATCTCGATCCTGTCGTACCTGGCCAACCACTTCCAGACGCCGGTGATCGCCTATGCGGCGCCGCTGATCGCGCTGGTGGCGATCACCAAATCCTTCCTCGGCCACTACATCGGCGCCAGCGAAGGTTTCCAGGGGCTGATCGTGAAAAGCCTGCGCAGCCGCGGCCGGACCCTGTCGTCGCGCTGGCTGGAACGTTGCACCGCGCTGTTCATGGTCCTGACCTGCTGGGCCGTGGCCACCTTCAACCCGAGCATCCTCGGCATGATCGAAACCCTGGGCGGACCGGTGATCGCCTGCTTGCTGTTCCTGATGCCGATGTACGCGATCCGGCGGGTGCCACCGCTGCGCCAGTATTCGGGCCAGCTGTCGAATCTGTTCGTGGTGCTGATCGGTCTGATCGCACTGTCAGCGATCATTTATTCGTTCATGCCCTGAAACGGGTAGCCAAAGAAAAACGGACCTATTGGTCCGTTTTTTTTCGCCCCCGGGTTTATTGGTCGACGGCTTTCCCGGCATGCCCTTTGCTTTGCAAGACCCGAGGAATACGGACGTTATCAAACCTCGGCGAACGGCCTGCCAGTGGTCTGGACATGCGAACTAATCCCGATCCCGGCCGGTCAATGACTGCACGATACAATCAGGCGGTGACGCACATGGACAACCCCTTTCAGCTGATTACCGATGCCTTCGCCCCGGAATACCGGGTCAACCTGAGCATCCAGGGCCTGGACGGCAGCATCATGCTGACCCTGTCCAAGGCCGGCCGGGTCGTGGCCAAACGCATGATCAGCGCCGAGCAGCGCAACGATCCGCAGCGGCTCAAGCGCCTGGTGCAAAGCATTCAGTTCGGCATCGCCATCGAGCAAGGCCACAGCGCCGTGGCCATCCTCGAAGCCATGACCAACAGCGACAGCTTCAAGCTGCCGCTGCCGGCCGCCAAGGGCCGGCCGCCCCTGAGCGTGGCGATTTAAAGCTCGCCCTTCTCGACTTCCGGGTGCTCGCTGGAACCCGCGCCAACTTTGCGTTGCGGGTGTTCGATTTTCACCGAGGGGAACTGCGACGAGGCGTAGCGCACCACCAGGATCGAGAACGCCAGCAGCAGGATGCCGCCGCACAAGTAGATGATCCCCAGGTCCGGCGGGTTGTGGTGCGACACGTTGGAGATCAGCAGGCGGGTCAGCGCGGTAATCGCCACGTAGATCAGGAAGCGCACTGGCATGTGGTTGGTCTTGAAGTAGATGCCGACCATGGCGCCCAGTTCGAGGTAGATGAACAGCAGGAGAATGTCATCGATCTTGATATGACCTTCTTCGAGCATCCCGAGAAATTCCATCACCGCCGCCCAGGCCGTCACCGCGCCGATGGCGAACAGCGCCAGGTAGTGAAAGGTCTCGACAAACAGGTTGCCCAGGGACTCGGCCAACTGATGGACGTTCTGCCGCAGTTTCTCGGCCCAATTGATTTTCACGATGGTTTTTCCTTAGGTCGACTCGACCGGATGATGCGGGTTGGACGTGACGGTTGCTCTGCATGCAGAAAAAAGGCCAGCGTCTGGGGTGAGATGGTGGCTGATGCAGACAAGGCACGTTCAGCCCGGCGGCAATCTGTAGGAGCGAGCATGCTGGCGATAGCGTCTGTTCAGACAAGGTACTGAATGGCCGCTGTGCGGATCGCGAGCAAGCTCACTCCTACAGGGGAAAGCTGACAAACCCGGAAACCCGTCTAGATTAAAAAGCCACTATTCAAAGCATAAGGATTCGCTTATTCTTCTAGCCTGTATATAAATACAGTAGTAGCAAATACCCATTATCGTGAAGGCATGTGAGGTGGTGAATGGCCGTCGAAGTGGTATACCGCAGCAGCCGAGATCTGGAGCGCTTGTTCATGGATAAAGCCGAAGCTGACCGTCATGACAAAATGCTCGAACTGGCTGAGTTGCTGGCGCAAGTGTTGCAAAAAGCGGTGCCGTCCCTGAGCGAGCAACAAGTGGAAGAAGCCGGGATCTACATGGCGAAGAACCGCGATGTGTTCGCCAAGGCCTTCAAGAGCCAGCCGGACGCCCTGTCCGAACTGCTCAGCGCGCCGGTTGCGGCGGCCGAGCCAGAGGCTCCGCTGGCAGCGCCCGAAGCCGCGGAACCCGCAGCACCGGCCAAGCCCGCCAAGGCGAGCAAAGCCGCCAAGTAAGCAGGCTCGAATTGAACAGGCCCTGAGTCTCTGGCTCAGGGCCTTTTTCATGCCTGTGGAAGACTAAAGCTCAGGTTGTTCCAGCGCCTCGACCAACGCCTTGAAAAACCGCGCCGCCTCGCCGCCGGTGACCACCCGATGATCGAAGGTCAGGGACAGCGGCAGCAGCGGATGCACCACCACCGCGCCGTTCAGGGCCACCGGTTCGTCGCGGATCACCCCGGCGGCGAGGATCGCCACTTGCGGCGGCACCACCACCGGATTGGCGTAACGGCCGAACAGGGTGCCGAAGTTGGACAGGGTCAGGGTCGCGCCCATCATCTCCTGGGGTGGGATCGAGCGTGCCTGCACGTCGGCGCGCAGGCGCGTCACCCCGGCCTTGAGGTCCGCCGCGTCGCGCTGGCCAACATTGCGCAGCACCGGCACGAACAAGCCATCGGGGGTGTCCACGGCGATGCCCAGGTCGAGGTGCTGGTGCTGCTTGATCGACAGGGTCTTGCCGTCGAACGCGCTGTTGAGCACCGGTTCCAGCACGCAGGCCGCCGCCAGCGCCTTGGCCAGGCGGATCAGCGGATCGCGGGCCTGGCCCCAGCGGTGCAGGTCGGCATCGCCGTAAATCGTCACCGGCACCACCTCGGCATGGGAGCGGGCCATGTTCAGCGCCATGCTCCGGCGTACCCCGCGCAGCCGGTCGCCGCCGAACCGCTCCCGTTCCTGCTGCGCGGCGTTTTCCACATCGCTGCGGCTGATCAGCCCATCCTTGGCCGAACCGCTCAAGGCATTCACGTCCACGCCCAGTTGCCGGGCCAGTTGGCGCACCGCCGGCGTAGCGCGGACTGCCATATGCTCGCGGGTCGAGGGCGCGGCGCCGACAAAAAACCGGTCTTCCTGGCTGGCCCCGCCACCTTCGAGGCGCCCGACCACGGTGCCGGCATCCGCCTCGCCTTCGTAGCCGAGCAAGGGTTCGCCGACATGCAGGATGTCGCCCGGCGCGCCGTAGGTTTTCGCCACCACCCCGTCATAGGGCGCGGGAATGTCCACCAGGGCCTTGGCGGTTTCCACCGACACCAGCAACTGATCGGCCTTGACCGCATCGCCGGCCCTGACGTGCCATTCGACAATCTCCGCTTCCTGCAGGCCTTCGCCCAGATCGGGCAGTTTGAAATATTTCATCGCAGCCTCCTCAGGCGAAGTTCAGGGTGCTGTCGCAGGCGTGAAGAATGTCTTCGACGTCGGGGATGTACAGCGACTCCAGGCGATACAGCGGCGGTGGAATGTCCGGCGCGGTGACCCGCAGGATCGGCGCCTGCAATTCCAGCAACACCCGCTCGTAAAGGCTGGCGGCGATTTCCGCGCCGACGCCGCAGGTGCGTGGCGCCTCGTGCACGATCACGCAGCGCCCGGTCTTGCGCACCGAGGCTTCCAGAGTGTCGAGGTCCAGCGGCTTGATGCAGGCGACGTCGATCACCTCCGCCGACACGCCCTGCTCGGCCAGCGCGCTGGCGGCCTGCTGGGTCTCGACGATGCTCGCGCCCCAGCTGACCAGGGTGATGTCGCTGCCTTCGCGCAGGGTGAAGCAACTGTCCAGCGGCAGGCGCTTGCCGTCGTCCACCAGCGGTTGCGGGTTCATGCGGTAGAGGCGGGTCGGCTCGAGGAACAGCACCGGGTCGGGATCGTCGATAGCCGCCAGCAGCAGGCCGTAGGCCCGCGCCGGCGAGGACGGCACCAGCACCCGCAGCCCCGGAATGTGGGCGAACAACGCTTCGGTGCTTTCACTGTGATGCTCCGGTGCGCGAATGCCCGCGCCCATGGGCGTGCGCAGCACCATCGGGCAGGTGATGCGCCCGCGGGTGCGGTTGCGCATGCGGCTGGCATGGGACACCAGGTGCTCCATGGTCGCGTAGATAAAGCCCATGAACTGGATTTCCACCACCGGCTTCAGGCCCTGGGCGGCCATGCCCACTACCAGCCCGCCGAGCATGGTTTCCGCCAGCGGCGAGTCGATCACCCGCTTGAAGCCGAAACTGTCGCGCAGCCCCAGGGTGGCGCGGAATACCCCGCCGTTCACGCCGACGTCCTCACCCAGGACAATCACGTTCTCGTCCTCAGCCATGGCCCGGTGCAACGCCAGGTTCACCGCTTCCAGCAGGCTGAATGTGCCGTTACTCATGGTCCGCACCTCCCGCACGCCGCGCCAGCCGTTCGAGGAACACCTCGCGCTGTTCGGCCAGGGCCGCCGGCCACTGTGCGTAGACATGGTCCAGTACCGACTCGGGGGCCTGGGTGCCCGCCGCCTCGAAGTTATCCACAGCACGCTGCACCAGCGCCTGGCATTCCACCATCAGCGCCTGCTCGCGGTTTCCGTCCCAGACGCCCTGCCCGACCATGAAGCGTTGCAGGCGTTTGACCGGTTCTTCCAGCCAGGCCTGCTTGACCTCATCCGCGGCCCGATAGCGCGTGGCATCGTCGGCGGTGGTGTGGTCGCCCAGGCGATAGCTCAGGCACTCCAGCAGCACCGGTCCCTTGCCATGCCGGGCACGTTCCAGGGCCACCTGCACCCGGTCGTACACCGCGAGCATGTCGTTGCCATCGACCTGCTCGCCGTGGAAGCCGGCGCCGATGGCCTTCTGTGCCAGGGTCGGCGCGCCGCACTGGATGCGCCGTGGCACCGAGATCGCCCACTGGTTGTTGTTGACCACGAACACCACCGGCAACTGCCAGGTGCCCGCCACGTTGAGGGCCTCGAGGAAGTCGCCCTTGCTGGTGGCGCCATCGCCACAGGTGGTCACCACCACCCGGTGCTCGCCACGGATCTTGAATGCGCTGGCCACGCCGCAGGCATGCAGGGCCTGGGTGGCGATCGGCACACAGATCGGGAAATCCTCGGCCACCGCCGGGTCGGCGAAATCACTGCCGCGCTCATCGCCGCCCCAGTACAGCAGGATCTCTTCCATGCGCACCCCGCGCATCAATTGCACGGCGGTGTCGCGGTAATAGGGCACCAGCACGTCTTCGGGCCGCATCAGGCTGCCGATGGCCACGCCAATGGCTTCCTGGCCGAGGGTCGGCGCATAGGTGCCGATGCGTCCGGTACGTTGCAGGGCCACGGCTTTCTGGTCGAACAGGCGGGTCAAGAGCATCTGCCGGTAGAGCCGGGTCAGCAGATTGAAGTCGTCGGCCCAGGCCGGCAGGTCGCCGAGCAACTGGCCGTCCGGGGACAAATAGCGGGTATAGGGAAGTGCAACCTTGTGCGGCATCACATGGCTCCTGGCACGCCGGGTCAGCGTGCAGTTGTTGCGCCTCGCGCTTGTGGCGCGGAGCTTACAGGGCGAAATGGCCGGGTAAGGCCCTCGCGCCTAGCGGTACAGCACGCGCTCCGCCAAGTCGTCGGCCACCCGCGCCGGGGAGCGCTTTTCAGCCTGGGCATGGGCGAAGACCTCGGTGAGCCGCTGGCTGATCTTCGACAGGTGGGCGGTGATGGTCGCCAGGTCTTCACCGCGATGCTTGAGCGAAACGTAGATCAGCCCGCCGGCGTTGATCACGTAATCCGGCGCGTAGAGGATGCCGCGGTTTTCCAGCTGGTCGGCGACCTGCAGGTTGGTCAGCTGGTTGTTGGCCGAGCCGGCGACCGCCGAGCAGCGCAGTTGCGCCACGCTGTGGCTGTTGAGCACGCCACCCAGCCCGCAGGGCGCGAGGATGTCGCACGGGGTGCTGAGCAAGGCTTCGTTGGCGATGGGATGGGCGCCCAGTTGCTCCATGGCCAGTTGCACCTTGCCGGAATCGATATCGCTGACCAGCAGTTCGGCGCCCGCGGCATGCAACTGCTCGGCGAGGGCAAAGCCGACATTGCCCAGGCCCTGGATCGCCACCCGCAAGCCTTCGAGGTTGTCGCTGCCCAGGCGCGCCATGGCGGTGGCGCGGATGCCGGCGAACACCCCCATGGCGGCATGCGGTGCCGGATCGCCAGAAGCGGTGGTGCTGGTGACGTGCTGGGTGGTTTGCGCGATGCAGTCCATGTCGGCGACCGAGGTGCCGCTGTCGATGGCGGTGATGTAGCGGCCATCGAGTTGCTCGACGCAGCGCCCGAAGGCTTCGAACAAGGCGGCGCGGCTTTCGACGTGTGGCGGACGGATGATGACCGCCTTGCCGCCACCGTGGGGCAAGCCGGCCAGGGCGGCCTTGTAGCTCATGCCTTGGGCCAGGCGCACGGCATCGACCACGGCACTTTCGTCGTCGGGGTAGGCAAGGTAACGACAGCCTCCCAAGGCAGGCCCCAGGCGGCTGCTATGAATGGCAATCACCGCCTTCAACCCGGTGGCCGGGTCAACGCTCAGGTGCAGCGATTCAAGGCGAGTGCTTTGCATGAGAGCGAACATCGTCGGGCTCCCGAATCACTTCTTGTAGTCGCCAGTATAGGCTTGTGCATGAAAATTGCTGGAGCGCGCGGGAATAAGCCCGGTGCCTTACCGGGCTTTAGGAAATAACCTGCTACGGCATGTGTGCGGCACTGGACGAACGCCCGCGACGGGGCTAAAACGAGGCATTCGCCGGAGATTTCGATGAACCCGCGTCAAGCTTTTTTCGCCTGCCTGCAACAGTCCCCGCCCGCCCTTTTCGAGGCGGCGCTGTGGATCGCCGCCGAGCACGACAAAGAGGTATCGCCCGAGCAGTTGCTGCAAGACTTCAAGGAACTGCAACAGCGGGTCAGCGCAGGCTTGCCGCTGCTGCCGGTCAGCGAACTGGGCCAGCCGCTGCTGCGGCGCATGAACGACCTGGGGTTCCAGCAGGACGAGTTCCTGCCGCTGCGCCCGCAGGCGGCGCTGCTGGACAAGGTGCTGCACACCCGGCGCGGTCAACCGCTGGCGCTGGGGCTGATCGCCCTGGAGCTGGCGCGGCGCCTGGAAATCCCCATGGTCGGGGTCAACTTCCCCGGGCACTTTCTATTGCGCGTGCCCGGTGCCGATCACCTGCTCGACCCTTGCGGCGGGCGCCGCCTGTACCCCAACGACTGCCGTGAGCTGCTGGAGCGCCAGTACGGGCCGAACATCAAGCTGGCCGCCGAGCACCTAGCCACGGCCAGCCCGCAGCAGATGCTCCAGCGCCTGTCGCGCAACCTGCGCCAGTTGCACCTGAGCCACGACGACCACCTCAATGCGCTGATCGATGCCGAGCGGGTCCTGGAACTGGGCAATGGCAGCGCCTCCGACTACCTGGCCCGCGCCAGCCTCTACCAGCACCTGGACTGCCCCAACGCCGAACGCTTCGACCTGGAGCACGCCCTGCTGCTCAGCGAAGACCCGATCCAGCGCCTGCGCCTGACCGAACGCCTGGGGCACCTGCCACCCAATACCATCGTGCACTGATGGGGCGCTCTGCCTCCCATGCCACAATGCCCGGCGACAACTCTCCGTTTGCTTCAAGGATGAACAGCATGAACAGCGCCGAACGCTTTCTTCAGGACTTTCACCAACGTCGCCCCGGCACCACGCCGCCGGCTTTTTCCGGGCTTAGCCTGCCGGGGCGCGGTTCATCCTACGAGATGCTGGCAGCCACGCTCGCCACCACTCAGCCTCGCGCACGGGTGCTGGACCTGGGCTGCGGCGACGGTTTCCTGCTGGATCTGCTGGCCAGGAAGTATCCCGACGCCCGGTTGACCGGCGTGGACATGAGCGCAACCGAACTGCAGGCGGCCCGCACCCGCCTCGCGAACCGCAGCGTGCTGCTCAATGAGCGGGCCCAGTGCCTGTCGATTGCCACCGGCAGCATCGATGCCGTGGTCTCGCACCTGGCCCTGATGCTAATGAGCGATATCGAACAGGTGCTGGGGGAAATCCATCGGGTTCTGGCCAAGGGCGGGCAACTCTCGGCCATCGTCGGCCGGGCCTTTCTGTTGGGCGAGCCGGGCCAGCACTACTTGCAGGCCTTTCGCACCGCCGCCCGACGCGACCAGCTCCGTCCCTTGCCCCTGGTGGATCCCCGTACTCAGTCACAGCGTGGATGGCGGGAGCTGTTGGGCCACAGCTTCACCTCGCTGCACTTCGAGGAACTGGACCTTGAGTGGACGCCCACCTTCGAGGAGCTCTGGGATTCGTTGGCAGAAACCTACGACCTGGATCGCCTGACACCCGCCAATTGCGCATTGATGAAGAGCGAACTGCGCACGGCCACACAACCCTTGCTCCGAGCGGACGGCACGCTGCTGACCGGCTGGGGGCTGCTGCTGATCCAGGCCAGGGCGGCATGACAGCCCCGCCCGGGCTCTGGCAGGATGCTCGGCTCACACCAGGGAATGGGCACAGCATGCTGATCAGAAAAGCTCATGGCGACGACGCGCAACGCGTCTTCGTCATTCGCAACCAAGCCATCAACCACCAGTGCAGCGGCCATTACCCCGCCGCCGACCTGCAGGTCTGGACCGCCGGCAGCCTGGGGGACTACTTCGTCGAAGTCCTGAAGAAGACCGGGCACGTAGCCGTCATCGACGACCAGATCGCCGCCAGCGGCATGCTCGATCCGGAGTCGGGGCAGGTCGATGCGGTGTTTGTCGATCCGGCGTACATGGGCCGCGGGATCGGCCGGCAGATGATGGACTACCTCGAACAGCTGGCACTGCAGGCCGGCCTACCGCACCTGATCCTGGACTCGACCCTGAACGCCGCAGACTTCTATCGCCACTGCGGCTTCGTCGGCGAGCAGGTTGCCCAGTACCATTCGCCCCGGGGCCTGACCCTGGCCTGCGTGCCGATGATCAAGCATCTGGCACGCTGAGCCCGCGCGCCTTCAGGGTTTGAGCGGCGCCTGCAGTTCTGGTGCAGGCCCCGCGCCTGCCGAAGGCGCCTCGGACGGCGAGCGCACCTGGATGATCAGCAGCGCCGCAATCACCGCCGGAATCGCGCAGAAGAAAAAGATCTGCTGCACCGGGATGTGCATCGCCAGCAGCAGGCTGCCGAACAGCGGGCCGAGGATCGAGCCGAAGCGACCGACGCCCAGGGCCCAGCCGGTGCCGGTGGCGCGGACATGGGCCGGGTAGAAGTTGCTGGCGAAGGCGTTGAGGGTCAGTTGGCCGCCGATGATGCAGAAGCCGGCGGCGAAGACGAAGGCCACCAGGTAACGCGGATTATCGTGGTTCAGCCCCAACAGCAGGGTGCACAGCGCCGCCCCGGCCAGCACCGCCGAGAGCAGCCGGACCTTGCGTTGCAGGCGGTCGGCGAACCAGGCCATGCAGATCGCCCCCAGGGTGCCGGCGAACAGGAACATCGAGGTCACCAGGTTCGCTTCGTTCAGGCCAAGGCCACTTTCCAGCAGCAGCGACGGCAACCAACTGATCATGAAATACAACAGGATCAGGCTGACGAAAAAGGTCGACCAGATCAGCAGCGTCGGGCGCGCATAACCGTGGCGGAACAGCTCGATCACCGTGAGCTTGCTGCCCTGCTCGGCTTGGTTCTGCGCGGCCGAGGCGGCCGGTGGTTGCCAGTCCGGCAGCATGCGCGCGGTGACCTTGCGCAGGCGGGCATAAGGCGGCTGATCGCGCAGCAGGCGCGGCAACGATTCGGGGAGGAACCAGGCCAGGAAGGGAAACAGCAGCAACGGCGTGACACCGCCGGCGAGGAACACCGCCTGCCAGCCGAAGCGGTCGATGAAGCCCGCGGCGACAAAACCGCCGGCCGCACCGCCGAAAGAAAAACCGCAGGCAGCCAGGGTCACCATCAGGGTGCGCAGGCGCGGCGGCGAATATTCCGACATCAGCGCCATGGCGCTGGGCATCGCCCCGCCCATGCCGATGCCACAGATAAAACGCGCGACCATCAGGCTGTTCAGCGAATCGGCGAACACCATCATCACCGTGAGGCTGGCGTAGATCAGCACGCAGGCCAGCAGAATCCGCCGCACGCCAAACCGGTCCGCCAGCGGCGTCACCGCCAGCGAGCCCAGGGTCAGGCCCAGCAGGTTGGCACTGAACACCGGACCGAACGCGGCCTTTTCCAGGCCCCAATCCTGGGCCAGGGCCGGCACCACATAACCCAGCACCTGGGCGTCGTAGCCGTCGGTGACCAGCAACAGGGCCAGGAGCAGAAGAAGCAACCACTGATAACGCGACACCGGACGGGCGTCGAGGGCCGCCCGGAAGCTGGCAATCTGATTGTGCATCGCAAGGTACCTGCTGTTTTTTATGGTTATGGAAGCCGGCAGACCGTCATTGCTCTTGGGCGACAAGGATCGGTCTTGTGTACATCTTCAGGCGCGGGAACACGCTGCTGCCGCAGGCCTGTCTCCTGTAGCCGCTGCCGCAGGCTGCGATAAGGCCGAAGGCCTTCAGCGATCCAGAGATCTTCGCGACCGTTCCGGTCGATCGCAGCCTGCGGCAGCGGCTACACAGGTCAGGCGGGCGTATCGGGCTGGTTGGCCGGATGGGCCTTCTGGAACGCCGGATGTTCGGCGGCCAGGGCGGCGACCCGGCGAATCCGTGGGTAGGCGTCCAATGGCACCTTGAAGCGCTCGGCCGCGTACAACTGGGGAATCAGGAAGGTGTCGGCCAGCCCCGGTTGCTCGCCGAAGCAATACCCCTGCTCACCGATCAACTGCTCGACCGCCGCCAGGCCGTTGCTGATCCAGTGGCCGATCCACTCCAGCACCCGCGCCTCATCGTAGCCCCACTGGCGCAGCAGGTTCTGCGTGCTGGAGTTGTGCAGCGGATGGATATCGCAGCCGATCAGCAACGCCACCGCCCGTTCGTGGGCGCGGGCCGCCAGCTCCTTGGAGAGCAGCGGCACCTGTGGATAACGTTCTTCCAGGTATTCGACGATGGCCAGCGACTGGATCAGCAGCTCGCCGTCGTCGGTACGCAAGGCCGGCACACGGCCTTGCGGGTTGATCTGCAGGTATTGCGGCTGGCGGTTCGCACCGCCGCCGGCCGCCAGCAGGTTGACCGGCAGCGCCTGGTAGTCCAGGCCCTTGAGCGCCAGCGCGATGCGCACCCGGTAGGACGCGGTCGAACGGTAGTAGGTATAGAGCTCCATAACGCGCACCTCTTCTTAACGGGCAGGCAGGATTTTGCCGCGGCATTCGCCGAAACCGATGGAGGCGAAACCCTCGCGGCGGCAGCGGCCGCGCAGGATGATTTCGTCGCCGTCCTCAAGAAACTTACGCACTTCGCCGGACGCCAGTTCGATCGGTTTCTTACCGCCTTCGGTGATTTCCAGCAGGCTGCCGAACTGGTTGCTTTGCGGGCCCGACAGGGTGCCCGAACCGAACAGGTCGCCGGCCTGCAACTGGCAGCCGTTGACGCTGTGGTGAGCGACCATCTGCGCCACGGTCCAGTACATGTACTGGGTGTTGCTCAGGGTCAGGCGGTGGGCCGGCAGACCTTGCTCGCGCATCGCTTCGGTGAGCAGCAGCACTTCCAGCTCGATGTCGAAACCACCGGCGGCCTGGTCGCGCTTGTCCAGCAGGTACGGCAGCGGCTGCGGGTCGCCTTCGGGACGTGGCGTCTGGGCACGGCGGAACGGCTCCAGGGCTTCGGCCGTCACCACCCAGGGCGAGATGCTGGTGATGAAGCTTTTCGACAGGAACGGGCCCAGCGGCTGGTATTCCCAGGCCTGGATATCCCGCGCCGACCAGTCGTTGAGCAGGCAGAAGCCGGCGATGTGCTCGGCAGCGTCGCCAATGGCGATCGGCTCGCCCAGTTCATTGCCCTGGCCGATCCAGATGCCCAGCTCCAGTTCGTAGTCCAGCCGCGCGCATGGGCCGAAGGTCGGCTCGCTCTGGCCGGCGGGCAGGGTCTGGCCCTTGGGCCGGCGTACGTCGGCACCGGAAGTACGGATGGTGGAAGCGCGGCCGTGGTAACCGATCGGCACGTATTTGTAGTTCGGCAGCAACGGGTTGTCCGGGCGGAACAGCTTGCCGACGTTCTGCGCGTGCTCGATGCCGACATAGAAGTCGGTGTAGTCATTGATCCTTGCCGGCAAGTGCATCTGGCAATCGGCGGCCAGGGGCAGCAGTTTCGCGCCCTGGGCCTCGACCTTGCCGCGCAGGCTGCTGCCCTCGCCGAGCAATTCCAGCAGGCGCTCGCGCAGGGCCACGCGGGCCGGGCGGCCCAGTTCGAAAAAGGCATTCAACTGGCCGCCACGGGTGGCATCCACCGCAGCCTTGGCCGGGCCCTCGAACAGCCCGGCGTCGAGCGCCGCTTCCAGGTCGAAGATGTGCTCGCCGATGGCCACGCCGCTGCGCGGCGCCGAACCCTTGTGGCTGAACACCCCCAGCGGCAGGTTCTGCAGCGGGAAGTCGGCATGGTCGTTGGCGGAGGCAACCCAGCTGCGGGTGATGGTTGGCTGATTCATGGGTTATTTCCGATTCGGGTTGAAGGTGGCGGGCAGCGAGGCCCAGCAAGCATCGTAGTCGTTCTGCAATTGCGGGCACTCCAGGGCGAACTGGCTCGGACGCAGCACCTGGCTGGTCTCGAACATGAAGGCCATGGTGTTGTCGATCTTGGCTGGTTGCAGTTCGGCGTTGATGGCCTTGGTGCAGCTTTCGCCATCCGGGCCGTGGGCGCTCATGCAGCTGTGCAGCGAAGCGCCGCCGGGCACGAAGCCTTCGGCCTTGGCATCGTAGGCGCCCTGGATCAGGCCCATGTATTCGTTCATCAGGTTGCGGTGGAACCACGGCGGCCGGAAGGTGTTCTCGGCCACCATCCAGCGCGGCGGGAAGATCACGAAGTCCAGGTTGGCCAGGCCGTGCACGCTGGTGGGCGAGGTCAGCACGGTAAAAATCGACGGGTCCGGGTGATCGAAGCTGACGGTGCCGATGGTATTGAAACGGCGCAGGTCATATTTGTACGGCACGTTGTTACCGTGCCAGGCCACCACGTTCAGGGGCGAATGATCCAGCTCGCAACCCCACAGCTCGCCGAGGAATTTCTGCACCAGGGTCGTCGGCTGCTTGAGGTCTTCGTAGTGGGCGACCGGGGTCAGGAAGTCCCGCGGGTTGGCCAGGCCGTTGCTGCCGATCGGCCCCAGGTCGGGCAGGCGCAGGGGCGCGCCGTGGTTTTCGGCTATATAGCCGCGCGCCTGCGGGTCCAGCAGTTCGACGCGGAACTTCAGGCCGCGGGGCAATACCGCGATCTCCAGCGGTTCGACTTCCAGCACCCCAAGCTCGGTGGCGATGCGCAGGCGGCCCTGTTCGGGTACCAGCAGCAACTCGCCGTCGGCGTTGAAGAACACCCGCTCCATGGAGCGGTTGGCGCGGTAGGTGTAGATGCTGATCCCGGCGGGTTTCTGCGCTGCCGAGTTGGCGACCATGTTCACCAGGCCGTCGATGAAGTCGGTCGGCTCACTCGGAATATCCAGCGGGTTCCAGCGCAACCGGTTGGGCGTGATCTCGCCCAGCGGCCCGCCTGCCAGCTGGCGATCCAGCTTGGCGAAGGCCGGGTGGTTGGCCGATGGCTGGATACGGTACATCCAGGTGCGCCGCGCTTCGCTGCGGGCCATGGTGAAGGCCGTGCCGGAGAAGAGTTCGGTGTAGAGGCCGTAAGGGGCTTTTTGCGGGGAGTTCTGGCCGACGGGCAAGGCGCCTGGCAGGGCCTCGCTGGAAAACTGGTTGCCGAAGCCCGACTGGTACGCCAGCCCGGACGCCGTGGAATCGAGGTTCATGGAGCCTCCTGGAAGTGGAGTTGGCAGCGGCCAGCGACTCCATGGGGAGAGTTCTCGGCACGCCGGCGTTATTTTTATCGTAATCCAATTACGGATAACGTAATTTGATTGGTATTGACCGTCAAGCTATAAAGACGCCCATTCGTCCCGGGATCACACCACCTCCATGGAAAAGCCGCGCAGCACCAGCGACAGCAACGGTAAACAGAAAGTCCGCTCGGCCGAGGTCGGCACCGACATCCTCAAGGCCCTGGCCGAGCTGTCGCCGGCCACCTCGCTGTCGCGCCTGGCCGAACATGTGCAGATGCCGGCAAGCAAGGTCCACCGTTACCTGCAAGCGCTGATCGCCAGTGGCTTCGCCGAACAGAACACCGCCACCAACCACTATGGCCTGGGCCGCGAGGCCTTGCGGGTGGGCATGGCGGCGCTGGGCAGCATGGATGTACTGAAGGTCGCCGCCCTGCCCCTGGCCGAGTTGCGCGATGAATTGAACGAGACCTGCTTCCTCGCGGTATGGGGCAACCAGGGCGCGACCGTGGTGCATATCGAACCCGCCGTGCGCGCGGTGACGGTGGTGACCCAACTGGGCTCGGTGCTGCCCTTGCTCAGCTCGTCCACCGGGCTGGTGTTCGGCGCCTACCTGCCGAATCGCGAAACCGTCGATTTGCGCGAGCAGGAACTCAAGGCCCACGCACCCCATGCGCTGGCGGACGAGCAGGCCTATGCCGCCCTGTGCGAGCAGATCCGCCAGCGCGGCCTGCACCATGTGCACGGCCTGCTGATGCCCGGCGTGGATGCCTTGTCGGCACCGGTGTTCGACGCCACCGGCAAGGTCGCCGCCGTGCTGACGGTGGTTGGCCCGACCTCGCTGTTCCACGCCGACGAAAACGGCCCGGCGGCGCAACGCCTGCTGGCCGCGTCCCAGGCGGTGAGCTGGCGCATGGGTTACCAACCCTAGACGCGGATCCATCCAATCGTCAGCTTTGTGGCCGCTGCGCGACCGATCGCAGGCTGCGCCAGCGGCTACAACAACCCCGACCTCTGTAGCCGCTGCCGAAGGCTGCGATCGGCGGCGCAGCCGTCGTAAAAGAGGGCCACGCGGTTTAGCAGATGCACCGCGCCGTCAGGTTGGCGGCCCTGATATCTGTCCGACCACTACATCAATCCCAACGTCTTGGCCTTGGCCACGGCCTGGGTGCGGCGCTCCACCCCGAGCTTGCTGTGAATGCGCCGCGCATGGGTCTTCACCGTGTGCAGGGAAATGAACAATTGCTCGGCGATCTGCTGGTTGGAGCTGCCCAGGGCGATCAGTTGCAGCACCTCCAGTTCCCGCTGGCTCAGCGGGCTCTCCCCTGCCGCCGGCAGCGGCATGGGCGCTTCGGGTTCGGCCACCGGCTGGACATCAAACATCCGCGGCTGACGCAGACGCAATTCATGCAGCGCCTGGTGCAGGTTGCACCGAGCACCGAGTTCCAGCCCCTCCTGCAAAGCACGGGCGGACAACACCCGATCCCCCAGCAGGAAAGCGACCTCGGCCAGGGCCAGGTGCAACTCGGTCTGCAGGCACAGCATGCCCCGTTGCCGGGCCTGTTCGAGCAGGCGCTGCAAGTTTGCCACCGGTGCCTCGGCACGCTGCAGGTACACCTCGGCCAGCACCAGCAGGTACTCGATACGCGGAATCAGCTCGAGGGTGGCCGGTGGCGCCTGGCGCGCCTGGGGCCCGCGGTAGTGACGCAGCACCCGGCTCAAGGCCTCCTGGGCCAGTTCTGGCCGCCCCTGTTGCAACCAGAACACGCTGCTGACCTGCAGCAGCACGGCGCGGTACACCGTGTCCGGGATCTGCCGTTGCTGCATCAGCCGCTCGGCATCGCGCAGGCGCACAAACGCGTGGGCATAGTCGCCCTGGTTGGCGGCCAGGAACGCCTGGCCGAGAAACCCGTACAGGGCGCGCTTGTCGTGACTGAGCAGACAGCGTTCGAGCCCGCTCTGGAAGTGCCCGGCGGCCTGTTCCGCCTGCCCCTGGCGCAAGGCCAGGCGCCCTTGGCGCAAGGCGATACGACCCAGCAGCGGGCCGACCCGATAAGCCTGGCGACTCAACAATTGCTGCACATCGTCCAGCAGGCTCTGCGCCCTGTGGGGCGCCCCACGCTGCTCCAGCAGTTGGGCATGGTCCAGCTCCAGCAGCGCTTCGAACAGCAATGAACCCTGGGCCCTGGCCAGGCACAGCGCCTCGCGGTTGAGCATCTGCGCCACGTCCAGTTCGCCCCTGAGCAAGGCCTGCTGGGTCAGGCCCGAAAGGCACAGCAGGCGGGTCGGCCAGGCATGGGCCGGCAGTTCGGTCAGCGCCTCGAGAAAATGCATCCGCGCCGGTTCCATCAACCCTTGCAGATGCAGCAGCCAGCCCTGCTGCGCCTGCCAGCGCGCCACCAGTTGCCGCTGCCCGGAGGCCGTCGGCTGCGGCGTGAAACGCGCCATCTGCGCCACGCAGTGTTGCGCCTGGTCGAAACGCCCGGCGAACAGCAAGGCCGCCGTCAACAGCCCGACCAACTGCGGGCTGCCGAGCAGCAGTTCCTCACCCTGCTGCTCATGCAGGCGCAACAGCAACACCACATTCTGCTGCTCGAACAGGTGCTCGAAACTGAAGTGCTGCAACAGGCTGACCGCCACTTCGTATTCCTGCGCCAGCAACGCCTGCTCGAACGCCGCCTGCCAGTCCTCCTGCGCGGCGAACCACTGGCAGGCGCGGCGATGCCAGGAGCGTCCCGTCGGCCAGGGCTCGTCGCGCATCAGCCGGGCCAGGGGCTCGAACACTTGCAGCCACTCCGGCGCAGCCTCCCAGGGTTCGATGAAGCAGCCCAGTTCCTGCAATGTCCGCAGGTACTGGGCACCCTCCCCGGCGCCGAACAGGTGCTCGCACAACGGCGCATTGAAGCGCGGCAGGTGCGCCAGCACATGCCAGACCTCGGACAGCTCCGCCGGCAACACGCTGAACAGTTCGTGCTCCAGGTATTCCAGCAGGGTATTGGGCCGCCCTTGCCGGCACGGCGTGGCCACCAGCTCGCTGCCTTCGAGCAGGGCGATGCGCACCCCGGCGCACCAGCCGGCACTGCGCTGGAAAATCCGGCTGGCGGTGTGGATCGACAAAGGCTGCGGCAATTGTTGCAGCAGTCGCTCGATGTCCTCCTGGGTGAACGCCAGCTCGGGCCCCGTGCATTCGTAGAGCTGGTCGTCGAGCAGCAGCCGCGGCCAGTTGCATTGCGGCCGGCGGCGGCCGCCCAGCCACCAGGTCAGCGCCGGGTTGCTGATCGCCAGCAGGCGGTCGAGCAGCAGGTCCAGCGGCGGCGCGGCGACCCGGCAATAGTCGTCGAGGAACAGCCAGGTCGGGCTCTGCACCTGCGCCAGATGGTCCAGCACGGCGGCCTCGTCCGATACGGCCAGGCCCAACGCCCGCGCCAGCTCGCCGCACAATTGCAGCGGTGTCTGCGCCGCCCCGGCCTGGGGCAACCAGCACACCCGGCACCCGGGCGGCGCCTGCAACAGGCATTCGGCGAGCAGGGCCGTCTTGCCGCTGCCAGCCGGCGCACAAAGCAATTTCACCCGGGCGGGCGATGCCAGGAGCGGGGCACTCAGACGGCTGCGGGACAGGTGATGGGAGGACAAACGGGGCAGGAATCCAGGGCAGGGAGTCATGGCGGTCATTGCGGCGTGCCTTTTTATAGTTTTAGCCTGCATGCCCCCACCCTAGCCTTGTCGCCGGTGCTTGTTGAGAAGTATTCAGCACGCTGATCCGCGCCCATAAAAAAGGCGACCGATCGGTCGCCTTTTGCCATCGTTTGTATCCCGGGCCTTACCGAACGCCGGTTGCGCGCAGGGCGGCCGGAGTGTAGTCGGCGGCCTTGGCGGCGAAACCGAACTCGAAGCTGTGCTTCTCTTCGTTCTTCATCCCCAGGGCGAGGTAGCGTCCGGCGATGATGTCGTACAGCGCTTCGAGGGTGTAGGCCGGCACCTGGGCGTTGTAATAGAACTGCGCATGCCCTTCGGCCACCCGCCACAGCTGGCCACGCCCGTCGTAGTGGTCCACCAGCGCCACCTGCCAGCTGTCCTCGTCGATGTACATGTGGCGCTTGGCATAGATATGCCGCTCGCTCGGCTTGACCGTGCCGACCACTTCCCAGACCCGGTGCAGCTCGTAGCGGGTCAGGTCCTGGTTGATATGCCCGGCCTTGATGATGTCGTCGTACTTGAGGCTCGGCGAATCCAGCTTGTAGCTGTTGTAGGGGATGTACATCTCCTTCTTGCCCACCAGCTTCCAGTCGTAGCGGTCCGGCGCGCCGGAGAACATGTCGAAGTTGTCCGAGGTGCGCAGGCCGTCGGCGGCGGTGCCCGGCCCGTCGTAGGCCACTTGCGGGGCGCGGCGCACACGGCGCTGGCCGGCGTTGTAGATCCACGCCAGGCGCGGCTCCTTCACTTGGTCGAGGGTTTCGTGCACCAGCAGCACGTTACCGGCCAGGCGCGCCGGAGCGGTCACCGCCTGCTTGAAGAAGGTCAGCACGTTGGCGCCTTTCTCCGGGTCCAGGTCAGGGATCTGCTGCGGCACCGCCACCTCTTCCTCGAAGCGGATCGGCGTGTAGCTGCCGTTGGTCTGCGGCGTGGCCTGGGTGATGATCCGGCGCAGGTTGCCGCCGCGATAACGGGTGGTGTGGTTCCATAGCACTTCCACGCCGGTCTTCGGAATCGGGAAGGCGTAGTAGCGGTTGCCGGTGAAATTGGCCAGGCCGTTGCCTTCGTTGATCGAGGTGACGTTCAGCGCGCTGCGCTTGGCCGACTCGTAGATGTCCGCCGGCAGGCCGACCGTGCGGTGGGTCGGGTAGACCGGGATCTTGTAAGTTTCCGGGTAGCGCTTGAACATCGCCACCTGGCCATCGGACAGCTTGTCCTTGTACTTGTCGACAGTGGCCGCGGTGATGGTGAACAGCGGCTTCTCGCTGGCGAACGGGTCGGCGAGGAAGCCCTTGGCGTCCACCGCCCCGGCGTTCTTGCCGATACCACCGGTCCAGGCCGGGATCGAGCCGTCGGCATTGCCGGCCTTTTCCGCGCCGAGCGGGGTCAGGCTGGTGCCGAGCTTGTCCGCTTCCTGCGGGGTGACCGCCGCCATCACGTTGGCCGCCAGCAGGGTCAAGGCCAGGGCGCCGCATTGCAAAATCGTCTTGCGCATAAAGTTGTCCTTCTTCAGGGCCGGATCAGAAGTTCACGCCGAAGCTCAACGCGAGGAAGTCGCGGTCTTTGAGGGTGTTGTAGTCACCGCCGAAAAAGTCGGTGTAACTGAGGCTGGCGGTGTAGGTGTTGCGGTAGTCGGCATCGACCCCGAGGCTCACCGCCTTGGCGCCTTCGTTGAACAGGCCATTGGGGCCGTAGCCGTTGACGTCGTGGGACCAGGACAGGTTGGGCTTGAGGTTGATCCCGGCGATCAGGTTGTTGTAATCGAGGATCGCCCGGGCGCGATAACCCCAGGACGTGGCGGTGACGAAACCGTCGGTATCGCCACCGAAACCGTACTGGCCGTAGACCGAATCGCGGCCGTAGCGCAGCTGGCTTTTCGACTCCAGGCCACCGACATGCACGATCGCCGCCTCGCCCACCAGGGTCAGGCGGTCGGCGCCCAGCACCTGGTCGAAGAACTGGGTCAGGGTGCTCTGGACCTGGGTGATTTCCTTGCGCCGGTAACCGGTGTTGTCGGCGCCCGCCGAGGTCCGCACCGGCGACGCCAGGCCACCGGCGATGGGGTTGACCAGGGCCAGAGTCAGGTCGTTGGTGTTGATCTGCACCGGGGCGTTGGGCCGGTAGCTGATCTCGCCGGTCCAGGCGGTGCCGGTGGGCAGCGTGGTGGAGAAGCTGGCGCCATACAGACGGATATCTTCCGGGTACTCGAGGTAGTACTGGCCGCGCCCGAGCATCACGCTCTGGGCCAGGGCCGAACCGGTGCCCGGGGCGATACGGTTGGCGGTGCTGACGATCCCCGGAATGCTCGCCAGAGTGCTGCTCCCGGCGGTGATGGTGCCAACCGTCGGGGTGCGCGCGTGGTAGTTCATGAAGTACAGCCCGTACTCGGTGTCATCGCCCAGCCAGCGCAAGGCGGTGCCCCACTGCCCGGAGTCGCGGGCATCGCGGTCGCCGGCGCGGCCGATCACCACGCCTTCGGGGGCCACGGTGAAGCCCTGGCCGAACGCTGCGGCAATCGGTTGCAGCGGGCGGATCGCCGGGCTGCCGACGGTGTAGCCAGTGGTGCAGCCGTCCGCCACCACGTCGTTGCCGAAGAAGGTGCCGCAGTTGTCGACCACGGTCTGGTCCCACTCCAGCTGATAGAAACCTTCCACGGTCAGCTGGTCGGTCAGGCCCTGGGAAGCGAACAGCATGTTCACCGGGATCAGGCCTTCCTTGATCTCCGCGCCAGGACGACGGAATGCAGACACGTCGATCGGGTTGATGCTGTTGATCGAGTTGCCGATGAAGGTGCTTTCGCCCCAGCTGACCACCTGCTTGCCGGCGCGCACGGTGCCCGGAAGGTCGGCGATGGAGTAGTTGTGATAGATGAAGGCATCGAGGATCTGCCCGCCGGACGACTTGGCGCCCTCCTTGCGGTTGTGGTCGCTGATGGGCTTGAACTCGCGGTCCTCGTCCTTGAGTTCGAAGTCGTACCAGTATTTGCCACGGACGAAGACGCCGGTGTCGCCGTACTTCAGTTCAAGGTCGTGGATGCCCTTGAAGATCTTCGAGAAGGTCTCGCCCTTCTTGAAATTCAGACGCCCGTCGTCGCCGGTGGAAGACTGCCCGCGACCGCCGTTGGACACACCCACCAGGTCCTTGTCGGCATCGCGCATGCCCCAACTGGCGCCGATGGACAGCGAAGAATCGAACTGCCCCTCGATCTCCCCGATGTTGAATGAAACGGCCTGCGCCTGGGCGCAGCCCCCCAAGGCCACCGCGACGGCCAGCGCCCGCGGTGTGAAGATGGCGCGCATTGTTGTTTTTGTCATGCGTCTTCCCCGGTGAGTGACAGAAGGCCTCACCCTACTGCCGGCGCACAGGAGCGATAAGCGCACCAAGGAGGTATTCGCGTTGTCGCCCGAAAGGATGAATGCCCTCGCCAGCCGGGCCTTTGCGCGGTGCATCGACGGGCTGGATGGACGGGTATCAGGTGGATGGATTGCGCCCTTGCAGGGCATGTCCGCGCGACGTGCACTACTATTGCCCAGGCTGTAACAGTCCTTGTCCACAATCGCTATTTTTCATTGCACAGCCAGCCCTTATTCTGGCCTCGCTCTCACGGCAAACAGCCACGCAGAGTCGCCCAGAGGTGTGATCACGCCACCTTGGGGGCAAGAGGATTCAGAAGGTTTGAAGCAACGATATTCAGATCTTCACCGGGTGTTCACTGACGTTGATTTGTTGCTCCTTGATCTAACGTCTTCCTTCGGCCGCTGCCTTGCAGCGGCCTTTTTTATGCCCGGTAGAAAGCCAGGTCGATGCTCAAGGTCTGCTCGCCGTGGCAATGGAAACGCTGCAACAGGCGATGGACTGACAGCGCCAGGGTCAGGCCGAAGGCAGTGATGAAGGCATAAGGCGAACAGCCGCGCAGGCCGCGGCTGTTCGGGTTGGCGGGCGCTGCTTCAGATCGCGTATTTCTGCAGGTTCTGCATCATCTCTTTCAAGGCTTCGATGTTGTCCTGGGGATGCGCCGCGCCCTCGAAGTCGCAGATCTGCTGCCAGTGGGCGGCGACATCTTCCGGGGAGAAACCTTCACGCGGATCGAAGCCCAGGCCCAGGCTGCGCTCCCAGCGCACCTTGCCCATCCAGCCGCCGCCGACCTCGAACAGGCCGGAGGTCTCCTGGCAGTTCTCGCTGCCCAGGTACACCACCAGCGGGCTGACCAGCTCGGGCTTGAGTTGCTCGAACACCTGCGGCGGGATCAGCCCTTCGGTCATCCGCGTGCCGCCGGTTGGCGCGATGGCGTTGACCAGGATGTTGTTCTTGCGACCTTCGATGGCCAGGGTGCGGGTCAGGCCGTAGAGGCCGAGCTTGGCCATGCCGTAGTTGGACTGGCCGAAGTTGCCGTAGATGCCGGAGGTGGACGCGGTGAAGATCACCCGGCCATAACCCTGCTCGCGCATGTGCGGCCAGGCGGCGCGGGTCACCTTGTAGGCGCCTTCGACATGGACGCGGTACACCAGGTCCCAATCGGCGTCTTCCATCTTGTGGAAGGTCTTGTCACGCAGGATGCCGGCGTTGTTCACCACCACATCCACCCGGCCGAAGGCATCCAGGGCGTTCTGCACGATCTTGTCGCCGTCGGTCACCGAATCGTGGTTGGCCTCGGCGATGCCGCCGGCTTCGCGAATCTGCGCCACCACCCGGTCGGCCGCCGAGGCATTGGCGCCCTCGCCCTGGGTCGAACCGCCCAGGTCGTTGACCAGGACCTTCGCCCCGTGCCGGGCGAACAGCAATGCATGAGCCTGCCCCAGACCACCGCCGGCACCGGTGACGATCACGACTTTATTCTCGAAGCGCACAGACTCACTCATACCGAACTCCCACAGGCCAGATGGACAACAGACGGACAATGGCTTCGAGTGTCAGGCACGCGGCTGGCGGTCACAATAAACACGGCTGAAGCTGAATGGTGCGCAATAAGGCAGGGGGATGATCGAGGGGGAACCACGGCGTGGGCCGCATCGGCGTCTGGCATGCACAGGCCAAGGCCGCAGAACCGCGGTAGCTACGGACAGCGCGGGGCGCTCAGGAGCAGGCCAGTTTTCGCGGTGGAAACTCCAAGCTGTCGCGAAAGGCCAGATAGTGCTTGAGCACCTGGACCGGGGCCTCGGTCTGCGGGTAGTGACCGATCCCGGCCAGCAGCACGGTATCCGGGGCGGGGATCAGTTGGCAGTAGCGCTCGACCATGTGCGCCCCGGAAATCGGATCCACCGCGCCGTCGATCACCCGTAGCGGCACCTCGCCGCGCTGCATCGCACTCACCCAGCGGTCGCGCTGCACCCGGCGCTCGGGAATGTAGCCGATCAATTTATGCAGGATCCGCGGGCCGTTATTGGCCTCCACCAGGCTCCAGAAGTCATCCAGCACGCTTTCGCTGGGCCGGGTCTGCGGGCCGAAAATCTGGCTGAAACTCTTGGCCAGGCCCTCACGGCTGAAGGCGCGGCCGAGCATCCAGCCCAGCGGGCTAAGCAGCAGCTTCTGCGTCAGCACCGGGCGATGGGTTTCCGGAAACAGGCCGCCGTTGAGGAACACACAGCTGGCCATGTTGCAACGCTCTTCGTAGTGCCGGGCGAGCATTTCCTGGGCGACGCTGTCGCCATAGTCGTGGGCCAGCAGATGCACGGGGCTATCGACCCCCAGATGCTCGAGCAAGGCCTGCTGCAGGTCCGCCTGTTCCAGCAGGCTGTACTCGTGGTCCCGCGGCTTGGCCGAATCGCCAAACCCCAGCATGTCGCAGGCGATCACCCGATAGCGCTGCGCCAGGGGCTGCCACAGGTAATGCCAGTCCCAGGCGGCGGTGGGAAAACCATGGATCAGCAGCAGCGGCTCGCCCTGCCCCGCGGTCCAGTAGCGAATGGCATGGCCGCGAAACGCGAAGCTATGTCCGCGCTTGCGCCACACGCACAGAGGAATCTCGGCCATAGGCATCAGAGTTTATAACCCGCGTCTTGTTTATCGAGTTTGCGCAGCAGTGCCGGCCATGCCAGCGCGCCGCCCATGCCTTGAACGCTTCTGGTGACCCCGGCGATCATCGCCTTGGCCCCGGCCAGAATCTGCGGCTCGATGGCGATCAGTTGCGCCGCACCGTTCTGCGCCAGCACCTGGATCTCGCAGGCGCGCTGGAAGGTGAACATCATCAGGAAGGTGTCGGCGATGGTGCCGCCACAGGTCAGCAGACCGTGGTTGTGCAGCATCAGGAAATTGCTGTCGCCGAGGTCGGCCTGCAGCCGGGCCTTTTCCTCGTGGTTCAGGGCCACGCCCTCATAGGCGTGATAGGCCAGGCTCGACAGCACGAACAGCGATTGCTGGCTGATGGGCAACACCCCCTGCTGCTGCGCGGACACCGCGACCCCGGCCGCGGTGTGGGTGTGCAGCACACAGGCCACATCGTGCCGCACTTCGTGCACGGCGCTGTGGATGGTGTAGCCGGCGGGGTTGATCTCGTAGGGGCTGTCCATCAGCTTGTTGCCGGCCTGGTCGACCTTCACCAGGCTGGAGGCGGTGATCTCATGGAACATCAGGCCGAACGGGTTGATCAGGAAATCTTCGGTGCCAGGGACCTTGGCGGAGATGTGGGTGAAGATCAGATCGTCCCAGCCATGCATCGCCACCAGGCGGTAGCAGGCTGCCAGGTCGACGCGGGTTTGCCATTCGGCGGTGCTGACCTGGTCTTTCACACTCGATGTCGATTGAACGGAGGATAGGCTCACGGCAAGGACCTCAGTGACGGCAGTTTTTTATTATTTTTTCGGACGTGGGGATCAGTCTAGTCAGCCACCCGGGTTCGGGTAGTTGCCTTTGCAGCCAGCTTACTGACCGAGCGGGTCAGTGGTTATTTTAGTTGCAATCGGCACAGGTCAAACGTCAAAGCAACGACGCCAATAAAGGGGCGGCGAACAGGTTCAGCAGGCCCGTGAGGACCATCACCAACCCAGCCACCGAGCCCTCTTCGCCGCCGACTTCATGGGCGCGGCTGACCCCCGCGCCGTGGGCGCCGACCCCGAACAAAGCACCGCGAGCCAGGGCACTGCGCAGCGGCAGCCACTTGAGCAGGACACCGCCGAGCATGGCGCCGAACACCCCGGTGAACATCACGAACACCGCCGTCAGTTCGGGCACACCGCCCAGGTCATGGGCCAGCGGCATGGCGAAGGGCGTGGTGATCGAACGCGGCACCAGCGACAGGGTCACCGAGCTGTCCAGGGCCAGCACCCGCGCCAGGCCGAAGGAGCTGGCGATGGACGCCGCGCTGCCCGCCAGCATGCCCAGGAGCAAGGCCGACCAATGCCGCGCCAACAGCTGCCGCTGCTGCCAGATCGGCACTGCGAAAGCCACGGTGACCGGCCCCAGCACCAGCATCAGCCAATGGGTATTGGCGGCGTATTCGGCATAGGCGGTGTGCAGCGGCACGGCGATCGCCAACAGCAGGGCCGGCACCAGGATCAGCGGCGACAGCAGGTAGCGCCCGGTGCGCCGGTAGATCCAGCGGCTGAACAGATAGGCCGCGAGCGTCAGCAGCAGCCAGAACATCGGCATGGGCTCAAGCGTCATGGCGCATTCTCCAGCGGCACACCCATTCCACCGTGAACGCGGTGACCAGCATCACCATCAGCGTACTGACGCCAATCACCAGCAGGATCCGCCATCCGTCCTGGCGCAGCAGGCCGCCGTAGTCCAGCAGGCTCATCAGCGCCGGAATGAAGAACAGCAGCATCTCGGCCATCAGCAGGCCCGCGCCCATTTGCAGCGCCGCCGGCTTGACCCAGCCCAGGGCGAACGCCAGCAACAGCAGGGCCAGGCCGATCACCCCGCCAGGAATCGGCCACGCCAGCCACCCGGCCAGCTGGCAGCCGAACAGATAAATAGCCAGCAACACCGCCAGTTCGGATAACAGGCGACCCAGGTGTTTCAAGGTGGAAGCGTTCATGGAATTCGGTCCTCGCAGGCCTGCATTTTAGGCAAGCGCCTGCCATCACCGAAGCGAATTGTTAGACTAGAAGCCATTCCAGAATGGAATTAAGAGCACGGACCCAAAACATGGACTTCAAACAGCTGCGCAGTTTTGTCGAAGTGATTCACCAGGGCGGTTTCACCCAGGCCGCCAAGACCCTGCATATCAGCCAGTCGGCGGTGAGCAAGCAAATCGCCCAGCTGGAACAGAGCCTGGGCACGCCATTGCTGGATCGCCAGGGCTCGCACATTCATCTCACCGCCGCTGGCAGCGTGGTGCTGCAACGCGCCGAAGGCATGCTGCGCCTGCGCAATGAGTTGCTCAGCGAGCTGGACGACCTGAGCTTGTTGGCCCGCGGGGAATTGCGTCTGGGCCTGCCCCTGCTGGGCAGCGACGCACTGTTCGCCGGCCTGTTCGCCGAGTACCGCAGGCGCTACCCGAACATCAGCGTGCAGTTGCTTGAAGGCGGCAGCCTGAATATCGAGCAGGCGGTGCTCAACGGGGAACTGGAGATCGGCGGCAGCCTGACGCCCAAGGACCCGACCTTCGCCTACCAGCCTTTCTGCGATGAACCTCTGGATGCCTTGCTACCGGCCGATCATCCACTGGCGATCAAGGCCCAGGTGCGCCTGGAGGAACTGGCGGACACGCCGTTCCTGCTTTATCAGCGCAGTTTCGTGCTCAACGACCGGCTGTTGCAGGCCTGTCAGCAGGTGGGGTTCACCCCGAAGGAAGGTGGCCGCAGCGGCCAGGCGGACTTTCTCGCCGCCCTGGTGGCCGCCGGGCAAGGTGTTGTGCTGTTGCCCAGCGTGGTGGCGCGCGGCCTGGTGCGGCCCGGCGTGGTACGCCTGACGCTGCAAGCGCCCGACTACCTGCGCTGGGACATCGCCTTCATCTGGCGCCAGGGCGCCTATCTGTCCAAGGCCGCACAAGCCTGGCTGGCGCTTTTGCGCGAGCGGCCGGTCAGCCGCGCAGAGCGCTGATCAACTCGGCCAGCCAAGGCTCGGCGTCGGTTTCCGGGGTCACGCTTTCGCTGGCGTCCAGGCGCAGCATTGCCAGCACTTCACGCACGCCCAGCTCGGCGAACAGTTCGCGCATCTGCTCGCCACCGCCACAGAAGGTGTCGCCATAGCTCGAATCGCCCAGGCCGATCACCGCGCCGGGCAAACCGCGCCAGGCCGCCGGCAGTTGATCGCGAATGGCCGAATACAGCGGCAGCAGGTTGTCCGGCAACTCGCCCATGCCGGTGGTCGAGGTCACGGCCAGGAACGCCTCGGGGCCGAACGCCTGGACATCCGCCAGGGTCGCGCGCGGGTTGTGCCAGGCCTCGAAACCTGCGGCATTGAGGAGTTTGGCGGCGTGCCGGGCGACTTCTTCAGCCGTGCCGTACACCGAGCCGGAAAGGATGGCGACTTTCATCAATCTGATCCTGAAGCTGAGTAAAAGACTGGGATATTAACAGTTGCGCGAAAAAATCCAGCCTTGTAGCGTGATTTACCCATAATGGCCAGTGGACAGCTTCGCGCCATGTCTTAGAATTGCCGCCACCTGCCGATCGACTGCGGAAAGCCTCCGATGATCAACGCCCATCTGCTGCAACTGGTGATCAACGCCTCCAACGACGGGATTGTCGTTGCCGAACAGGAAGGCGAAGACAACATCATCATCTACGTCAACCCGGCGTTCGAACGGCTCACCGGCTACAGCGCCGACGAGGTGCTGTACCAGGATTGCCGCTTTCTCCAGTCGGGCGACCGGGACCAGCCGGCAATCCCGCTGATTCGCCAGGCCTTGGATAGCGGCCAGCCCTGCCGCCAGGTGCTGCGCAACTACCGCAAGGACGGCAGTCACTTCTGGAACGAACTGTCGATCACCCCGGTGTTCAACGAAAGCGACCAGTTGACCTATTTTGTCGGGGTGCAGAAAGATGTGACTGTCCAGGTCAAGGCCCAGCAACGGCTGGCGCAGGTGGAAAAGGAGCTGGCCGAAACCCGCGCGGAACTCGCCGCTTTCCAGGCGACGAGCGGCTCTAACAAGATGTCGAATTAGTTGTCAGTACGCTTAATCACCAATGATTTTGTCACCTTCTCCTTCGAGCAACATCATGCGCCGTGACGCTCTCCTCACTCAGGATGAACTGGACTTCATTCAGACCATGCAGCACAACCCGCAACTCAACATGCGGGATGCGAACTCGAGCCTGCTGGTGAATGGGGGCTCACAGATCCGCGACCTGCTCACCCGCCTGGCGGCCAATGAGCAAGTGACCATTCAGGCGCACTTTGAAAACCAGCAGATGACCTTTCCCCTGCACCTGGTGGAAGACGAGTTCCACGCGCTGCATTTGCGCCTGGGCGTGCCGAGCATCTTCGAGGATGGGCCGAGGGTCCGCCCCTGGCGCCTGACGCTGGCGGAGCCGGTGGCCTTGGAAAACGCCAAGGGGCAGCCCACTGCGCTGTGGGTGCATGAGGTGTCGTTCAACAGCGTGTTGCTGGAAATCCACAACCGGGCCAAAGCGCCAAAGCAGTTCGCCCAGTGGTTCAGCCCGTCGGGCTACGAGCGCATCGCCCTGCGCGGCCGCCTCGAACGCCAGACCGACGCCGGCTTCTATGCCTATCGGTTGAACCAGAGCGACACGGATGAAACCGAGCGCCTGCGCCAGTTCATCCTGCAACAGCACCGCCTGGCACACCCCAACCTGCACATCTGAAATCGCAGCTTTTGGCTGCCTGGGCATGAGTTCAGGTATCGAGCGTACCGCTGAGAAACTGCCGCAGGCGCTGCATCATCAAACGCCCGTCACTCCCCAGACAGCCCACCGGCGAAGCGCTCAGGCTGTCCTGGGCCAGCTCGGCGACATCTCCCGCCAGCATCAGCGGACACTCCAGGGTCAGCGCCAGGCGGTTTAAGCGTCGAGGCAGCTCCGGCGCCGGCGCGTGATTGGAAAACAGCACCAGCGCCTGGGGCTTGATCTTCTCGCAGACCAGGGTCAGCTCGTCGAACGGCTGCCCCAGCGCCAACACCCGGATTTCCAACTCGGCACTGCCCAGCATCAGCGCCGCCACCAGCAATTCCAGCTCCCGGCATTGCTCGGCAAGCGCCGCCAGCAGCACCGGGCGCAGCGCTTGGCCGCGCTGCAACAGCAGGCGCTGGGAGACCCGCGAACGCAGGAAGTGATCGAAGAACAGCCATTCGCTGGTGTGGCCGTAAGGTTCCTGGTGCTGCGCCAGCTGCCGCCAGAACGGCATGAGGATGTCCTGGAACACCACCGACAGCGAATAGCTGGAGAAGATCTGGCCGTACAGCCGCTCCAGGTGCGGCTCGTCGAAGCCGCCGACCGCCCGCTTGAGTTGCCCCTGCCACTGCAGGTAATCGCCCGATGCGCTGTCGCCCGGCATGGCCTGCGGCGCCTCGCGGGCGGCCCGGGTCTTGGCGAGGATCTTGCCGACCTTGCTGACCGCGACACCCCGATCGATCCAGCCGAGGATCTCGCGGACCGTCTCGACATCGTGCATCGAATACAAACGATGCCCACTTTCGGTGCGCGTCGGCTGGATCAATCCATAACGACGCTCCCAGGCCCGCAGGGTCACCGGGTTGATCCCCGTGAGCCGTGAAACTTCCCGGATTGGAAACAGATCGTCCTGCGAGGGTTGGTCGAGGGGCTGTGTCGGGCGGGAAAGTTCAGTAATAACGGGCATCTGGGCAGAAAACACCGATGGATAAAGTGACGGCCATTCTACTCCCCATCGGTGACAGTTCTTCAACACAGGGCAAAGCGACCGCTGCCTCTGGTGTATTTGTCACAATCAGGAATAATCCTTGCTTGCTTTCAAGACGCAGCCCAACACCCCGGTGCTGCGTCCGGCGTACGGCCTTACCCAGGCAGCGCATTGGTTTTACGGAGATACATAATGTCTACCTCACCCGTCACCCTGATGGTCGCCCGGCGTGTCGCCGATGGCCGTTACCAGGATCTGATCGCCTGGCTGCGCGAAGGCGAACAATTGGCCACCGACTTCCCCGGTTATCTCGGCTCCGGCGTGCTCGCTCCGCCGCCCGACGATGACGAATTCCAGATCATCTTCCGCTTCGCCGACGAGCAGACCCTGCACGTCTGGGAGCACTCCGCCTCGCGCACCGCCTGGCTGGCCCGCGGCAGCGACCTGTTCGCCCATCCCCATGAACACCGGGTCAGCGGCATCGACGGCTGGTTCGGCGCAACCGGCCAGCGCCCTCCGCGCTGGAAGCAGGCGGTGGCGATCTGGCTAGCGTTCTTCCCGGTGTCGCTGATCTTCAACTTCATCCTCAGCCCGCTGCTGGGCGAACTCAGCCTGGCGCCGCGCGTGCTCGTCAGCACCCTGGCCCTGACGCCGCTGATGGTCTACTGGTTCATTCCACTGTCCACCCGCCTGTTGTCCGGGTGGCTGAACAGCACGCCGCCCCGTCCGCTGCCGGCAGCACCTTCCCCACAGAGCCACATCTAGCAGCCGGCTCGCCGGCGATGAGCGATAACGCGGTCTGCCAGACAGACCGCGGCGCCATCATCGCGGGCAAGTCGGATCGCCGCCCGCTCGCTCCTGCAGCGGCTTGGGCGAACCCCGCCCCGCGCTGGTATAGTTTTGCTCTACCTGCGACGCGAGCCGTTCATGACTACTTCCCCTGCCCCGATCCTGATCACCGGCGCCGGCCAGCGTGTCGGCCTGCATTGCGCATTGCGCCTGCTGGAAGACGGTCACCGGGTGATCATCAGCTATCGCACCGAACGCCCCGGCGTGCAGGCCTTGCGCGAGCGTGGCGCGATAGCCCTGTTCGCTGACTTTTCCAGCGAAGCCGGGATCCAGGCCTTCATCAGCCAATTGCACGAGCACACCGACAGCCTGCGGGCGATCGTGCACAACGCCTCGCAATGGCTGGAGGAAACGCCCGGCCAGGAAAGCGCGGCCTTCGCCGACATGTTCAGCGTGCACATGCTCGCGCCCTACCTGATCAACCTGCATTGCGCCGACCTGCTGCGGCGCTCCAGCCCCGCCGACATCGTGCACATCGGCGACGACGTCACGCGCCGCGGCAGCAGCAAGCACATCGCCTATTGCGCCACCAAGGCCGGCCTCGACAGCCTGACCCTGTCCTTCGCGGCGAAATATGCCCCGACGATCAAGGTCAACGGCATCGCCCCGGCTCTGTTAATGTTCAATCCCGACGACGACGCGGCGTACCGCGCCAAGGCCCTGGCCAAGTCCGCCCTGGGCATCGAACCCGGTTGCGAGGTGGTCTACCAGAGCCTGCGTTATCTGCTCGATAACCCTTATGTCACCGGCACGACCCTGACCGTCAACGGCGGGCGGCACCTCAAGTAAGGCTTCCCGCGAGGACGTTGCATGACGCTTTCCCTGCCCCAGCACTACCGCGAGATCCTCAAGGGTCTCGGCGAAGACCCCGAGCGCGAAGGTCTGCTCGATACTCCACAACGCGCGGCCAAGGCCATGCAGTACCTGTGTCATGGCTACAGCCAGTCGGTGGACGAGGTGGTCAATGGCGCGCTGTTCGCCTCCGACAACGATGAAATGGTCATAGTCGCCGACATCGAACTCTACTCCCTGTGCGAACATCACCTGCTGCCCTTCATCGGCAAGGCCCATGTGGCTTATATTCCCACCGGCAAGGTGCTGGGCCTGTCGAAGATCGCCCGGATCGTCGACATGTTCGCCCGCCGCCTGCAGATCCAGGAAAACCTCACGCGGGAAATCGCCGACGCGGTGCAGCGGGTAACCCAGGCCGCCGGCGTCGCGGTGGTCGTCGAAGCCCAGCACATGTGCATGATGATGCGCGGAGTCGAGAAGCAGAACTCGACCATGCACACTTCGGTGATGCTCGGCGCCTTTCGCGACTCGAGCACCACGCGCCAGGAATTCCTGCAATTGATCGGACGGAGCAAGTAGCAATGCCACAACTTCAGCCAGGAATGGCTCGCATCCGGGTCAAGGACCTGTGCCTGCGGACCTTCATCGGAATCAACGAGGACGAGATCCTCAACAAGCAGGATGTGCTGATCAACCTGACCATCCTGTATGCCGCGCAGGAAGCCGTGCGCGACAACGACATCGACCATGCGCTGAACTACCGCACCATCACCAAGGCGATCATCGCCCACGTGGAGGGCAACCGCTTTGCCCTGCTCGAGCGCCTGACCCAGGAAATCCTCGATCTGATCATGGCCAACGAATCGGTGCTGTACGCCGAGGTCGAAGTCGACAAACCCCACGCCCTGCGTTTCGCCGAGTCGGTGTCGATCACCCTCGCGGCCAGCCGCTGATATCATCCGCGCCACATTTGATCGCACAGAGCCGAACATGACCGAGCAACAACGCCTGGAACTCGAAGCCGCCGCCTTCCGCCGCCTGGTCGCGCACCTGGACAGCCGCAAGGACGTGCAGAACATAGACCTGATGAACCTCGCCGGCTTCTGCCGCAACTGCCTGTCCAAGTGGTACAAGGCCGAGGCCGACGAGCGCCAGATCGAGGTCAGCCTCGATGACGCCCGTGAAGTGGTGTATGGCATGCCCTACGCCGAGTGGAAGAACCTCTACCAGAAAGAAGCCAGCGCCGAGCAGCAAGCGGCGTTCGCCAAAGGAAAACCCCATGACTGACCTGAACACCCTGCGCGCCAGCCTCAAGAGCGGCGAGCATGTCTTCGCCGACACCCTGGCCTTTATCGCCGCGGGCTACGATTACCAGCCACAAGCCTTCAACAACGGTGGCGTGGAAAACGCCACCGGGCAGAACGAAGGTTCGTGCAAGACCCTGGGCCTGGCCCTGCTGGAAGGCTTGAGCGACGAAGAAGCGCTGTTGGCGTTCGGTGAGCATTACCGCTCGGTGCTGGCCACCCCTGAAGGCAGCGACCACGGCAATATCCGCGCGCTGATCGCCCATGGCCTGGCGGGTGTGAAGTTTGCCCAGCAGCCACTCAAGCGCCGCTGACCTGTAGGAGCGAGGCTTGCCCGCGATGGGCACCATCCGATCTATCTGAAGCACCGCGTTGCCTGGATCGCGGGCAAGTCGGATCGCCGCCCGCTCGCTCCTACGGAAACAACAGACACAAAAAACCGGCCTGGGCCGGTTTTTTCATTGCAACGGTCTGAGAATCAAGCGTTCTGCAGGTCGTCCAGGTAACGCTCGGTGTCCAGGGCGGCCATGCAGCCGGCGCCGGCCGAGGTAATGGCCTGGCGGTACACGTGGTCGGCCACGTCGCCGGCGGCGAAGATGCCTGCGATGCTGGTGGCGGTGGCATTGCCTTCACGGCCGCCTTGCACGACCAGGTAGCCGTCCTTCAGCTCCAGCTGGCCTTCGAACAGCGAAGTGTTCGGGGTGTGGCCAATCGCGATGAACACACCGTCGACCTTGATTTCGTCGAAGCTGCCGTCGTTGTTCTTCAGGCGCGCGCCGGTGACACCCATGTTGTCGCCCAGCACTTCGTCCAGGTTGGCGTTCAGCTTGAGTTCGATCTTGCCTTCGGCAACCCGGGCATTGAGCTTGTCGATCAGGATCTTCTCGGCGCGGAAGGTATCGCGACGATGGATCAGGGTGACCTTGCTGGCGATATTGGCCAGGTACAGGGCTTCTTCGACAGCGGTGTTGCCGCCACCGACCACGGCCACTGGCTTGTTGCGATAGAAGAAACCGTCGCAGGTCGCGCAGGCCGACACGCCTTTGCCCATGAACGCTTCTTCCGAAGGCAGGCCCAGGTAACGGGCGCTGGCGCCGGTGGCGATGATCAAGGCGTCGCAGGTGTAGGTCGCGCTGTCACCGGTCAGGGTGTAAGGCTTGGCGGCGAAGTCCACGGCATTGATGTGATCGAAGACGATTTCGGTCTCGAAACGCTCAGCGTGTTCACGCATGCGCTCCATCAGCGCCGGGCCGGTCAGGCCATGGACGTCGCCCGGCCAGTTGTCGACTTCGGTGGTGGTGGTCAGCTGACCGCCGGCCTGCATGCCGGTAATCAGCAGCGGCTTCAGGTTGGCGCGGGCGGCATAGACCGCGGCGCTGTAACCGGCAGGGCCGGAACCGAGAATAATCACACGCGAATGACGTACATCAGACATGACTCACTCCTATCGACCGGCCCGGATCACTGGCGCGGAACGCCGGATTGCCGGCTGGAATAAAAAAGGACGGCGAAAGCACTTGGGGAAGGCTTCAGGTTCGCCCGTCCGAAAAATAATGGGTGCAGCGTATAGAGGGGGCGAAGATTAAGGAAATACGGTTTAACAATCCAGCTCATAGGAGGTCTCTATCCTGTATCGGCGTATTTACCGGCGCCTTTGTTACAGTTGATGTCGACCTAACGACCGCGCTTTCGCCGGTGGGGCAAAGCCGGTAAGGTCGGCGCGTTTTCCCCCTGCACGGAGCTCCCTATGCCCGCCCCCGTTCTGTCCGGCCCGCAATACCTGCGCGAAGGCCTCAAGCTGGTGCTCAGCCCCGGCCTGCGTCTGTTCGTCCTTTTGCCCCTGGCCATCAACCTGGTGCTGTTCGTCGGATTGATCTATTTCGCCGGCCATCAGTTCAGCCTGTGGGTCGACACCCTGATGCCGTCCCTGCCGGACTGGCTGAGCTTTCTCAGCTACATCCTCTGGCCGCTGTTCGTGGTGCTGGTGCTGCTGATGGTGTTTTTCACCTTCACCATGCTGGCCAACGTGATTGCCGCGCCCTTCAACGGGTTTCTCGCGGAGAAAGTCGAAGTGGTGGTCCGTGGCACCGACGATTTCCCGCCCTTCAGCTGGGCCGAACTGCTGGCCATGATCCCACGCACCCTGGCCCGGGAAATGCGCAAGCTGGGCTATTTCCTGCCGCGGGCCATCGGCCTGTTCATCCTGTCCTTCATTCCGGTGGTGAACCTGGTGGCCGCGCCGCTGTGGCTGCTGTTCGGCGTGTGGATGATGGCGATCCAGTACATCGACTACCCGGCGGACAACCACAAGCTGGGCTGGAACGAGATGCTCGCCTGGCTGCGGGAAAAGCGCTGGCAGAGCATGAGCTTTGGCGGGATCGTCTATCTGGTGCTGCTGATCCCGGTGGTCAACATCCTGATGATGCCCGCGGCGGTGGCCGGGGCGACGCTGTTCTGGGTGCGTGAGCGCGGCGCGGAGAGCCTGGTGGCCCAGCAACGCTGAGCGGGTCATAAATCCATCATCGCAACGTCACAATGACGACATGGCCTCGGTTGACACTGAGGCCATGACGACAGCTCTGCATATCACTCTGATCACCGAAACCTTCCCACCGGAAATCAATGGCGTGGCCAATACCCTTGGCCGCCTGTGCGATGGATTGCGCGCCCGTGGACACCAGGTGGAACTGATCCGCCCACGTCAGGGCGCCGATCAGAGCCGGATCAGCGACGAAGGTCTACTGCTGTGCCGTGGCTGGCCGCTGCCGGGTTATCCGGGGCTGCAATGGGGCCAGTCGTCGATGCACAAGCTGTTGCGGCGCTGGAAACGTCATCGCCCGGATGTGCTGTACATCGCCACCGAGGGTCCGCTGGGCCTGTCCGCGCTGCGGGCGGCGCGGCGCCTGGGGATTTCCGTGGTCAGCGGTTTCCACACCAACTTCCAGCAGTACTCCAGCCAGTACGGCCTGGGTTTGCTGACCCGCCTGCTGACCCACTACCTGCGCTGGTTCCACAACCGTTCCAAGCTGACCCTGGTGCCCAGCGCCAGCCAGCGCCTGGAGCTGGAGCGGCGCAACTTCGAACGCCTGGCGCTGCTGTCGCGCGGGGTCGACAGCCAGCTGTTCCACCCGGTCAAGCGCCTCAACGAACTGCGCCAAGGCTGGGGTCTGGGCAATGACGATATCGCGGTGATTCACGTTGGCCGCCTGGCGCCGGAGAAGAACCTGGGCCTGCTCAAACGCTGCTTCGCTCAGCTGCAGGACACTTATCCACAGCAGTCCATGAAATTGATCGTGGTGGGCGATGGCCCGCAACGCGCGGTCCTGCAGAGGGAGTTGCCGGACGCGGTGTTCTGCGGCTCGCAACGCGGCGAAGCGCTGGCCAGTCACTACGCGTCGGGGGATCTGTTCCTGTTCCCGAGCCTGACCGAAACCTTCGGCAACGTGGTGCTGGAGGCCCTGGCCTCGGGGCTGGCCGTGGTGGCCTACGACCAGGCCGCGGCGGCCCAGCATATTCGCCATGGCTACAACGGTGTGCTGGCGATGCCCGGGGACGAATGCGCGTTCTGCGATGCCGCCAGCTGGCTGCTGGAAGATCCCGAGACCTTGCGCCGGGTGCGCCTCAATGCCCGCCAGCACGCCAGCCGCCAGGGCTGGGCGGCGATCATCGAGCAGTTTGAAACCCAGCTGCGCGGCGCTTGCACGGAAGAAGTGGTGGTGTCTGAGGGGCGCTTGTTGCCCTGAAAACATCGCGAGCAAGCTCGCCCCTACATAGACAGTGCCCGTTGTAGGAGCGAGCTTGCTCGCGATAACGTTTCCCGGCTGCACTCAGACCAGCGTCATCAACGCCTCACGGCTGAACGGCAGGATGTCCTGCTCGCGACCGTCCCGCACCTTCTGCGCCCAGTCCGGGTCCACCAGCAACGCGCGCCCTACCGCTACCAGATCGAATTCGTCGTTGTTCAGACGCTCCAGGAGCTTTTCCAGGCTCGCCGGCTGCGCCACCTTGTCGGTGTTGACCATGAACTGCAGGAACTCGCCGTCGAGGCCGACGCTGCCCACGGTAATGGTCGGCTTGCCGGTGAGCTGACGGGTCCAGCCGGCCAGGTTCAGCTCGGAACCCTCGAACTCCGGCTCCCAGAAACGCCGGGTGGAGCAGTGGAAGATGTCCACACCAGCGTCCGCCAGCGGCTTGAGGAACTCGCCCAGGGCCTCGGGGGTTTGGACCAGGCGGGCGCTGTAGTCCTGCTGCTTCCACTGCGAAAAACGGAAGATGATCGGGAAGCCTGGGCCCACCGCGGCGCGCACGGCCTGGATCAGCTCGATGGCAAACCGCGAACGCTGGGCCAGGTCGCCACCGTACTCGTCGGTACGCTGGTTGCTGCCCTCCCAGAAGAACTGGTCGACCAGGTAACCGTGGGCACCGTGGATCTCCACGCCGTCCATGCCGATGTCCTGGGCATCCTTGGCGGCCTGGGCGAAGGCGGCGATCACTTCGCCGATGTCGTCCCGGGTCATGCCGTGGACCACCACCTGGCCATCCTTGAGTTTTTCCGACGGGCCGTAACCCGGCACACTGGCGTCCGGCTCGGTGCCCAGGCGGCGCACATTGCCCACATGCCACAGCTGCGGAACGATCTTGCCGCCTTCGGCGTGCACCGCGTCCACCACCTTCTTCCAGCCGGCCAGGGCCGCTTCGCCATAAAAGCGCGGAACGTTCGGATAGCCGTTGGAGGCCTTGTGCCCGACCGTAGTGCCTTCGGTGATGATCAGGCCGACCCCGGCCGCGGCGCGACGACGGTAGTACTCGATGACTTTCGAGTTCGGCACGCCACCCGGGGAAAACGAGCGGGTCATCGGCGCCATCACCACCCGGCTCGACAGCTCCAGGGCACCCAGCTGAAAGGGTTTGAACAAGGTTTGAACGGGCATGCGGTACTCCAGGGTTGACGGTCTTAATCGCGGGAAATGGCAAGTCGGGCGGGTACATCGACGGCCTTATGATGGCGATAATATTCCGTACTCCAGGCAACGCCCAGCACTATTGATCGGGGTGATTAAGGTGCCAAAGCGGAGGAAAGCGAAGGTGCGCGAACGCGCGGTAAAACCGGCCGGGCAGCGGGGCCCGGCGTGCAGATTCAGCTCAAGGCTTTTTCGATGGCCTGGATGACCGTCGAATCGTCGGGCGCGGTGCGTGGGGAGAAACGTGCCAGGACGCGGCCGTCCTTGCCCAGCAGGAATTTCTCGAAATTCCAGGTGATGTCGCCCGGGAACTCCGCCCCTTCGCCCGCCAGCAGACGGTACAACTGATGGCGCTCCGGGCCGTTGACTTCCAGCTTGCTGCTCAACGGAAAGGTCACCCCGTAATTGAGGCTGCAGAATTCCTGGATCTCCTGCTCGGAGCCTGGCTCCTGCCCGGCGAACTGATTACACGGCAGGCCCAGCACACTGAACCCCTGGCCTTTGTATTGCTGGTAGAGGTTCTCCAGCGCCGCGTATTGTGGTGTCAGACCACACTTGGAGGCGACGTTGACCACCAGCACGACGTGCCCCTTGAAAGGCGCGAGCGGTAGCTCCTGACCATCCAGGGCTTTCAATTTAAGGTCGTGAAAAGCACTCATGACGAACTCCAAATTCCCGTGTTCTTGCAGAAAACAGCCACTCGACAGTACCGCCTGTTGCCCGGCGATAAAAGCCGCCGACTAAAAAGGCGCCCTCGGGCGCCTCTCCAGTCAGACTTGAGCTTAGCGCAGAAATCAGTGGTGATGGCCACCTTCGCCATGGACGTGGCCATGGGCGATTTCTTCCTGGCTGGCGTCACGGATGTCGACAACCTTGACCTTGAAGTTCAGGCGCTGGCCGGCCAGCGGGTGGTTGCCGTCGACAGTCACGTCGTCGCCGTCCAGGTCGCGGATGGTGACGATCTGCATCTGGCCGTCCGGAGCGGAAGCGTGGAACTGCATGCCCACTTCCAGTTCGTCGACGCCTTCGAACATGCTGCGGCTCAGGGTGCTGACCAGTTCGGCGGCGTATTCGCCGTAGGCATCTTCCGGCTCAACGGCAACGCTCAGCTCGTCGCCGACGTTCTTGCCTTCCAGGGCCTTTTCCAGGCCTGGAATGATGTTTCCTGCGCCATGCAGGTAGACCAGCGGTGCGCCGCCGGCGGAGCTGTCGATGACCTCACCAGCGTCGTTGGTGAGGGTATAGTCGATGGAGACAGCCTTGTTGGCGGCGATCAGCATGGGGCGAGACCTTTTGCATAAGAATGAAGAACGTCCAAGTTTAGCGAAGCAATCGCCCGAAAGCGAACGGAACCCGGACAAACGGAACCTGACGCCAAGCTCGACGATCGTCGGCTTTCATCAGGATGAAGACGGCCACTGGGTCGTCGAGCTGTCCTGTGGCCATACCCAGCACCTGCGCCACCAGCCGCCCTGGCAATCCCGGGCGTGGATCCTGGATCCGCTCAAGCGTGCGGAAAAAATAGGCCAGCCCTTTGCCTGCGGTTGGTGCGCACAAGGCTCGGTTAGCGCTAACCTTGGCGCCTGAATTTCCGGTAGAGCAGTAAACATAAGCGACTCACCGTTGCCATGCACCCGTCGAGAATCCGCATGCAAACTTTTTTTATCGCGCCCACCGATTTTGGTGTGGGTCTGACCTCCATCAGCCTCGGGCTGGTGCGTACCCTGGAACGGGCCGGCCTCAAGGTCGGCTTCTTCAAACCCATTGCCCAGCCTCACCCAGGCGATACCGGCCCTGAACGCTCGACCGAGCTGGTGGCCCGCACCCATGGCCTGAAACCGCCGCAGCCGCTAGGCCTGGCCCATGTCGAACGGATGCTCGGCGACGGCCAGCTGGACGAACTGCTGGAAGAAATCATCACCCTGTACCAGCAGGCGGCCGTCGGCAAGGACGTGCTGGTGGTCGAAGGCATGGTGCCGACCCGCAGCGCCAGCTATGCCGCGCGGGTCAACCTGCACCTGGCGAAAAGCCTGGATGCCGAGGTGATCCTGGTATCGGCCCCGGAAAACGAAGTGCTCACCGAGCTGTCCGGTCGCGTGGAGTTGCAGGCGCAGCTGTTCGGCGGCCCGCGCGATCCGAAAGTGCTGGGGGTGATCCTCAACAAGGTGCGGACCGACGAAAGCATGGAGGCCTTTTCCGCCCGCCTGAAAGAGCACTCGCCCCTGCTGCGCAGCGGCGACTTCCGCCTGCTCGGCTGCATCCCCTTCCAGCCGGAACTGAACGCACCGCGCACCCGCGACGTCGCCGACCTGATGGGCGCCCAGGTGCTCAACGCCGGCGACTACGAAAGCCGGCGCATGACCAAGATCATCATCTGCGCGCGCACCATGCGTAACACCGTGGAGCTGCTCAAGCCCGGCGTATTGGTAGTGACGCCCGGCGATCGCGACGACATCATCCTCGCCGTGAGCCTGGCGGCGATCAACGGCGTGCCCCTGGCCGGGCTGCTGCTGACCAGCGACACCCTGCCCGATCCACGGATCATGGAGCTGTGTCGCGGCGCCTTGAATGCCGGCCTGCCGGTGCTGTCGGTGAGCACCGGCTCCTACGACACCGCCAACCAGCTGAACGGCCTGAACAAGGAAATCCCCATCGATGACCGCGAGCGCGCGGAGATCATCACCGACTTCGTCGCCAGCCACCTGGACGCCAAGTGGCTGCACCAGCGCTGCGGCACGCCGCGGGAAATACGCCTGTCGCCGGCGGTGTTCCGCTACCAGTTGATCCAGCGCGCCCAGGAAGCCAACAAGCGCATCGTCCTGCCCGAAGGCAGCGAGCCGCTGACCGTGCAGGCCGCAGCGATCTGCCAGGCGCGCGGCATTGCCCGTTGCGTGCTGCTGGCCAAGCCGGCGGATGTCGAGGCGGTCGCCCGGGCCCAGGGCATCGAGCTGCCGCCTGGCCTGGAAGTCATCGACCCGGACCAGATCCGCGAGCGTTACGTCGAGCCGATGGTGGCGCTGCGCAAGAGCAAGAGCCTCAACGCGCCGATGGCCGAACAGCAGCTGGAAGACCCGGTGGTGATCGGCACCATGATGCTGGCCCTGGACGAAGTCGATGGCCTGGTGTCCGGCCTGATCCACTCCACCGCCAATACCATCCGTCCGGCCCTGCAGCTGATCAAGACCGCGCCGGGCTGCACCCTGGTGTCGTCGGTGTTTTTCATGCTGTTTCCCGAGCAGGTGCTGGTCTACGGCGACTGCGTGATGAACCCGCACCCGAGCGCCAGCGAGCTGGCCGAGATCGCCCTGCAAAGCGCCGACTCGGCGGCCGCGTTCGGCATCACCCCGCGGGTGGCGATGATCAGCTACTCCAGCGGCGAATCGGCCAGTGGCGAAGAAGTGGAGAAGGTCCGCGAAGCCACCTTGCTGGCCCATGAAGCCCAGAGCTCGCTGCTGATCGACGGCCCGTTGCAATACGATGCCGCGGCCAACGAGGCCGTGGCCCAGCAACTGGCGCCCAACAGCCTGGTCGCGGGCAAGGCCACGGTGTTCGTGTTTCCCGACCTGAACACCGGCAACACCACCCACAAGGCCGTGCAGCGCAGCGCCGACTGCGTCAGCCTCGGGCCGATGCTGCAAGGCCTGCGCAAGCCGGTGAACGACCTGCCGCGCGGCGCCCAGGTCGACGACATCGTCTACACCATCGCCCTGACCGCGATTCAAGCCGCCAACCGACCCCTGGATGTGTAAATTGGATTTTCTACCTGCACCGCTGCGAGGCGTGATCGCCTCGCTGTTGTTGGCGCTCAACACCATCGTCTGCTGCACCCCGCTGTTCGTGGTGGCGATCTTCAAGTTGCTGCTGCCCTTCCCGGCGGCCCAGCGCTTCACCGACTGGCTGATGAGCCACATCCATGAAGCCTGGATCAGCAACAACAAGGCCTGGATGAGCCTGCTCGGGCACACCCGCTGGCACCTCAGCGGGCTCGACAGCCTGGACTACCGGCACTCGTACCTGATCACCAGCAACCACCAGAGCTGGGTCGACATCATGGTCCTGCAGTACGTGCTCAACCGGCGTATCCGCCCGCTGAAGTTCTTCCTCAAGCAGGAGCTGATCTGGGTGCCGGTGATCGGCCTGGCCTGGTGGGCCCTGGGCTTCCCGTTCATGAAGCGCTACTCCAAGGCCTACCTGGAAAAACACCCGGAGAAAAAGGGCAAGGACCTGGAGACCACCCGCAAGACCTGCGCGAAATTCCGCGACAACCCGGTGGGCATCTTCAACTTTGTCGAAGGCACACGCTTCACCCAGGCCAAGCACGCGCAACAGGCCTCACCGTTCCGCTACCTGCTCAAGCCCAAGGCCGGCGGCATCGCCTTCGTGCTGGACGCCATGGGCGAGCAGCTGGAATCCATCGTCAACGTCACCATTCATTATCCGGCGGGCCAGCCGGGTTATTGGGACCTGCTGTGCGGCAAGGTCAACGAGGTGGTGGTGCATTTCGAGGAGCTGCCGATCCCGCCGCAGTTCATCGGCAAGAACTACGACCAGGATGGTGTGTACCGCCTGGAGTTCCAGGGCTGGATCAACCAGCTGTGGCAGAACAAGGACGCGCTGCTGGAACAGATGCATCGAGAGTATCCAGGCAAATAACGAGCCGCCTGCAAGGGCCTCATCGCGGGCAAGCCTCGCTCCTACACAGAAGCAACACGCTTGCGTCTGTAGGAGCGAGGCTTGCCCGCGATAGCTTTCTCAAGGCCACAAAAAAGCCCGCCGTCGATCACTCGACGGCGGGCTTTTCATTGGCCGCTAAAGCTTAGATCGCGCCACGCTTGCGCAGCAGTTCCAGCACTTGCTTGACGCCCTCTTCCAGCGACACGGACTGGGTATCGATCACCAGATCGGCATCCAGCGGCACGTCGTACGGGAAGGACTCGCCCGGGATGTTATCCCCGCCTGCGGCGTACAAGCCCTGCGGATCACGCTCGGCGCAAGCCGCCGGCGAGGCCTGGACGTAGACCGTCAGCAGACGTTCCTTGCCGATCAGGTCCCTGGCCTGTTCGCGACCTTCCGCACTCGGCGCAACGAACGCCGCCAGGGTCAGCAGGCCGGCTTCGTTGAACTGGCGTGCCACGTGCGCGGCACGCCGCCAGTTCTCGGTACGCCCGGCGCGATCCTGAGGCAGGCCCTTGTTCAGGTCGTGACGCAGGTTCTGGCCGTCGAGGACGAACACCGCGCGGCCCAGGTCGAACAGCTTGCGCTCTACCGCGTAGGCCAGGGTGCTCTTGCCGGCGCCGGACAGGCCGCTGAACAGTACGGTGGCCGGTTGTTGGCCGAAGCGCTGGGCGCGCTCTTCGGTGGCGACATGGGCCAGCTTGCCATGGTGCGTGGCGCTGCCATGCACCACAGGCTGGGCGACGATCATGCCGGCGCCGACGGTGCCGTTGGTCAAGCGGTCGATGACGATGAAGGCACCGGTGGTGCGGTTGCTGTCGTAACCGTCGAGGGCGATCGGCGCGTCGAGGGCGATCTTGACCTTGCCGATCTCGTTCAGCTGCAGAGCGCTGGCCGGGCCTTCTTCAAGGGTGTTCACGTCGACCCTGTTGACGATGCTGGCGATGGAGCCCGGCACGTAGCTAGTGGCGCGCTTGATGTCGTATTTCTTGCCCGGCAGCATCGGCTCTTCGGCCATCCAGACCAGCATGGCTTCGAAGCTGTCGGTCACCGGCGGTACGTTGTCGGCATGTACCAGCAGGTCGCCACGGGAGATGTCGATCTCGTCTTCCATGGTCAGGGTCACGGCCTGGCCCGGGCCGGCATGCTCCAGCTCGCCTTCGAAGGTGACGATGGATTTCACCCGGCTGCTCTTGCCCGACGGCAGCACCACGACTTCGTCGCCCTTGTGCACGATGCCGCTGGCCAGGGTCCCGGCGAAACCACGGAAGTTCAGGTTCGGACGGTTCACGTACTGCACCGGGAAGCGCAGGTCGCTGAAGTTGCGGTCACCCGCCACTTCCACGGTCTCGAGGATTTCCATCAGCGACTGGCCGGTGTACCACGGCGAGCGCTCGGACTTGTTCACCACGTTGTCGCCCTTGAGGGCCGACATCGGCACGAAGTGCAGGCTGGTGGGCTTCATCTTCAGGCCTTCGGCGAACTTCAGGTAGTCAGCCTTGATCGACTCGAACACGCCCTGGTCGAAGTCCTTGAGGTCCATCTTGTTGATGGCCACGACTATGTGCTTGATGCCCAGCAGGGAGGCGATGAAGCTGTGGCGACGGGTCTGGGTCTGCACGCCGTAGCGGGCATCCACCAGGATGATCGCCAGGTCACAGGTGGAAGCACCGGTGGCCATGTTGCGGGTGTACTGCTCATGGCCGGGGGTGTCGGCGATGATGAATTTGCGCTTGGCGGTGGAGAAGTAGCGGTAGGCAACATCGATGGTGATGCCCTGCTCCCGCTCGGCCTGCAGGCCGTCGACCAGCAATGCCAGGTCGATGTCGTCGCCGGTGGTACCGACTTTTTTCGAGTCGCGGGTAATGGCTTCCAGATGGTCTTCGTAGATCATCTTCGAATCGTGCAGCAGGCGCCCGATCAGGGTGCTCTTGCCGTCGTCGACGTTACCGCAGGTCAAGAAGCGCAGCAGTTCTTTGCGTTCGTGCTGGGCCAGGTAGGCGAGGATGTCCTCGCTGATCAATTCGGATTGATGCGACATGTTAGACCCTACTTAGAAATAGCCCTGACGTTTCTTGTCTTCCATGGAACCGGCGCCATCGTGATCGATGACCCGGCCCTGGCGCTCGGAAGTTCGCGTCAGGAGCATTTCCTGAATGATGTCCGTCAGGCTTTCGGCCTCGGACTCCACCGCGCCCGTCAACGGGTAGCAGCCAAGGGTACGGAAACGCACCTTCTTCTTGACGATGCGGGCCTTCTCCTCGTCGGAGAGGTGCTCGAGGATGCGCTCGTCGTCGATCATGATCAGGGTGCCGTTCTTCTCGATCACTTCGCGCTCGGCGGCGAAGTACAGCGGCACGATCGGGATGCCTTCGAGATAGATGTATTGCCAGATGTCCAGCTCGGTCCAGTTCGACAGCGGGAAGACGCGGATCGACTCGCCCTTGTTGACCTTGCCGTTGTAGACGTTCCACAGCTCGGGGCGCTGGTTCTTCGGGTCCCAGCGATGCTTGCTGTCGCGGAACGAGTACACGCGCTCCTTGGCGCGGGATTTCTCTTCGTCACGCCGGGCACCGCCGAACGCCGCATCGAAACCGTACTTGTCCAGCGCCTGCTTGAGGCCCTCGGTTTTCATGATGTCGGTGTGCTTGGCACTGCCGTGGGTGAAGGGGTTGATGCCCTGCGCAACGCCTTCCGGGTTGACGTGGGTGATCAGTTCCAGGCCCAGCTCTTCGACCATGCGATCGCGGAACTTGTACATCTCCTGGAATTTCCACTGGGTGTCGACGTGCATCACCGGAAACGGCAGCTTGCCCGGGAAGAACGCCTTGCGCGCCAGGTGCAGCATCACGGCGGAGTCTTTACCGATGGAGTACAGCATCACCGGGTTGTCGAACTCGGCGGCCACCTCGCGGATGATGTGGATGCTTTCCGCCTCCAGCTGTTTCAGATGCGTCAGTTTGTCGACCATGGCTACTCACGAAAGCTTTCTTATGGACGGCCTGCGGGCCGTGTTCGAGCGGGGCATGCTAGCACAGCGACCTCTTCTAATCAGGACGCCAGCTAGATCGAAACGGTATATGAATATACCCGCCTGTTTGCTGTGTTTACGCCTCTCTGTAGCCGCTGCCGCAGGCTGCGATCGACTGCGCAGCAGGCGTGCTCTTGAAGGCCCTGCGGGCCTTGGTGCAGCCTGCGGCAGCGGCTACAGGACAAGGCTTTATATAGGGTTCGGGCAGTCGATGAACAAGTGTTCGAGGGCGAAGCGGCGGGCCAGGTAATCCCCTAGCGCCTGCACGCCGTAACGCTCGGTGGCGTGATGGCCGGCGGCGATGAAACTGATGTCGTTTTCCCGGGCGCTGTGGAAGGTCTGCTCCGAGGCCTCACCGCTCAGGTACAGATCGACCCCGGCCAGCACCGCCTGGTCGATGTAGCCCTGGCCGCCACCGGTGCACCAGCCGACACGCCGGATCATCTTGCTGCCTTCGACCACCAGCGGCTCGCGCCCCATCACCTCCTGGACCTTGCGCGCGAAGTCCCGCGCGGTCATGGGCTCGGCAAGGGAGCCGACCAGCCCGACGATCTTCAGGTTGTCCGGGTCCAGCGGGCCTTCCACGGTGATATCCAGCTGCCGCGCCAGCTGCACGTTATTGCCGACATCCGGGTGCAGGTCCAGCGGCAGGTGATAGGCCAGCAGGCTGATATCGTGCTTGAGCAGGGTTTTCAGCCGACGCTGCTTCATGCCGGTGATACAGGGGTTCTCGCCTTTCCAGAAATAGCCGTGATGCACCAGCACCAGATCGGCATTGGCCTCCACCGCGGCATCGAGCAATGCCTGGCTGGCCGTGACGCCGCTGACGATGCGCATCACCTGTGGCCGGCCTTCGACCTGCAGGCCATTGGGGCAGTAATCAGCGATTCGCGAACTGCCCAGGTAGCGGTCCGCTTCCTCTACCAGAGTGCTCAGGGCAACGGCCATAAAAGACTCCTAAATATCCCGTTCAGAGGCGCGCGCGGCCTCGTATAATGCGCGACATTATGGGCCGTCCCGGGCGGCCTGCAACCTCTCAGGACTTGCTCAATGCTCAAGGCTCTGCGTTTTTTTGGCTGGCCACTGTTGGCCGGCGTGCTTATCGCGTTGCTGATAATTCAGCGCTACCCGCAATGGGTCGGCCTGCCCAGCCTGGACGTCAACCTGCAGCAAGCCCCACAAACCAAGGCGCTTCGACAAGGCCCGGTGTCCTATGCCGATGCCGTGGCAATCGCCGCGCCGGCGGTGGTCAACCTGTACACCACCAAGGTCATCAACAAACCGGCGCACCCGTTGTTCGAGGACCCGCAGTTCCGCCGCTTCTTCGGCGACAACCTGCCCAAGCAGCAGCGCATGGAATCGAGCCTGGGTTCCGGGGTGATCATGAGTCCCGAAGGTTATCTGCTGACCAACAACCACGTGACCGCCGGCGCCGAACAGATTGTGGTGGCGCTCAAGGACGGTCGTGAAACCCTGGCCCATGTGATCGGCAGCGATCCGGAAACCGACCTGGCGGTCCTCAAGATCGACCTGAAGAACCTGCCTTCGATCACCGTCGGGCGCTCCGACAGCATCCGCATCGGCGACGTGACCCTGGCCATCGGCAACCCGTTCGGGGTCGGCCAGACCGTGACCATGGGCATCATCAGCGCCACCGGGCGCAATCAGCTGGGCCTGAACAACTACGAAGACTTCATCCAGACCGACGCGGCGATCAACCCGGGCAACTCCGGCGGCGCACTGGTGGATGCCAACGGCAACCTGACCGGGATCAACACGGCGATCTTCTCCAAGTCCGGCGGTTCCCAGGGCATTGGCTTCGCCATCCCGATCAAGCTGGCCATGGAGGTGATGAAGTCGATCATCGAGCACGGCCAGGTGATTCGTGGCTGGCTGGGTATCGAGGTGCAGCCGCTGACCCAGGAACTGGCCGAATCGTTCGGCTTGTCCGGGCGCCCGGGCATCGTGGTGGCGGGGATTTTCCGCGACGGTCCGGCGCAAAAGGCCGGCATGCAGTTGGGTGACGTGATTCTCAGCATCGATGGCGAACCGGCCGGCGATGGCCGTCGCTCGATGAACCAGGTGGCGCGGATCAAACCCAGCGACAAGGTCAGCATCCAGGTGATGCGCAACGGCAAGGAGCTCAAGCTCACCGCCGAAATCGGCCTGCGCCCGCCACCGGCGCCGGTCAAGGAAAAAGAATAAAAGCATCGCCAGCCAGCTCTCTCCTATTGGAGCGAGCTGGCTGGCGATAGGGCTTACAGCTCGCCCAGGCCGTCGATCAGGGCCTGGTTCTGCTCCGGCGTACCGATGCTGATCCGCAGGAACTGGGCAATCCGCTCCTGCTTGAAGTGCCGGACAATCACCCCCTGCTCCCGCAGCTTGGCCGCCAGGCCCGCCGCATCGTGTTGTGGATGACGGGCAAAGATGAAGTTGGCGGCCGACGGCAGCACCTCAAAGCCCTTGCCGCGCAACTGCGCCACCACCTGCTCGCGACTGTCGATCACCAGCTGGCAGGTCTTGGCGAAGTACTCGCGATCGTCGAACGCCGCCGCGGCGCCAACAATCGCCAGGCGATCCAGCGGGTAGGAGTTGAAGCTGTTCTTGATCCGCTCCAGCGCTTCGATCAGGTCCGGATGCCCCACCGCCAGGCCGACCCGCAGGCCAGCCAGCGAACGGGACTTGGACAGGGTCTGGGTCACCAGCAGGTTGGGATAGCGGTCCACCAGGCTGATGGCGGTTTCACCGCCGAAGTCGATGTACGCCTCGTCCACCACCACGACCGAATCCGGGCTGGCCTTGAGGATCTGCTCGACGGCCTCCTGGGCCAGCAGGCAACCGGTCGGCGCGTTCGGGTTGGGGAAGATGATCCCGCCGTTCGGCCTGGCGTAATCGGCTGGGCGGATCTGGAACTGCTCATCCAGCGGCAGCGCCTCGAAGTCGATGCCGTACAGGCCGCAATACACCGGATAGAAGCTGTAGCTGATATCCGGGAACAGCAGCGGCCGGTCGTGCTGCAGCAAGCCGTGGAAGATGTGCGCCAGCACTTCGTCGGAACCGTTGCCGAGGAACACCTGGTTGCTCTGTACCCCGTAATAGCGGGCCACCGCCTGCTTGAGCAGGTCGCTGTTGGGGTCCGGGTACAGGCGCAGGTTGTCGTTCAGTTCGCCCTGCATCGCGGCCAGCGCCTTGGGCGACGGGCCGTAAGGGTTTTCGTTGGTGTTGAGCTTGACCAGTTTGGTCAGCTTCGGCTGTTCGCCCGGCACGTAGGGCACCAAGTCCTTGACGAACGGACTCCAGAATTTACTCATGCTTATTGCCCCTGTTCCTGGTCAGCGATGATCCGGTATTCCGCACTGCGGGCGTGGGCGCTCAGCGACTCGCCACGGGCCAGCACCGAGGCAGTCTTGCCCAGTTCGGAGGCGCCCTGCTCCGAGCAGAAAATGATCGACGAACGTTTCTGGAAGTCGTACACCCCCAGCGGCGAGGAAAAACGCGCCGTGCCGGAAGTCGGCAACACGTGGTTCGGGCCCGCGCAGTAGTCGCCCAGGGCCTCGGAAGTGTGACGGCCCATGAAGATCGCGCCAGCGTGGCGGATCTGCGGCAGCCAGGCCTGCGGATCGGCGACGGACAGCTCGAGGTGCTCCGGAGCGATGCGGTTGGCCACGTCGATGGCCTGCTGCATGTCGCGCACCTGGATCAGCGCGCCACGGCCGTTGATCGAGGTATTGATGATTTGTGCGCGCTCCATGGTCGGCAGCAGCTTGGCGATGCTGGCGGCGACCTGGTCGAGGAACGCGGCGTCCGGGCTGACCAGGATCGCCTGGGCGTCTTCGTCGTGCTCGGCCTGGGAGAACAGGTCCATGGCGATCCAGTCTGGGTCGGTCTGGCCGTCGCATACCACCAGGATCTCCGAAGGGCCGGCGATCATGTCGATACCCACCTGGCCGAACACGTGACGCTTGGCGGTGGCCACATAGATGTTGCCCGGGCCGACCACCTTGTCCACCTGCGGCACGCTCTCGGTACCGTAGGCCAGGGCGGCAACGGCCTGGGCGCCACCGATGGTGAACACCCGGTCGACGCCGGCGATGCAGGCCGCGGCCAGCACCAGTTCATTGACCTCGCCACGCGGGGTCGGCACCACCATCACCACCTCGGTGACGCCCGCCACCTTGGCCGGGATGGCATTCATCAACACCGAGGAGGGATAAGACGCCTTGCCACCCGGCACATACAGGCCGGCGCGGTCCAGCGGCGTGACCTTCTGGCCCAGCACCGTGCCGTCGGCCTCGGTGTAGCTCCAGGAGTCCTGTTTCTGTTTTTCGTGGTAGCTGCGCACCCGCGCCGCGGCTTTTTCCAGGGCTTCGCGCTGGGCCAGGGTGATCCGGGTCAGGGCCAGTTCCAGGCGCTCGCGCGGCAGGATCAGGTCGGCCATGGATGCCACTTGCAGGCCGTCGAAACGCTGGGTGAATTCCACCAGCGCCGCGTCGCCGCGCTCGCGCACCGCCTTGATGATGTCCAGCACCCGCTGATTGACCGAGTCGTCAGACACACTTTCCCAGCTCAGCAGATGATCCAGATGATGCGCGAAATCCGGGTCAGCAGCGTTGAGTCGGCGAATTGCAGTGGGAGCGGTCATAGCGAGGGCCTCATTGAATGGCTAATGCTCAGGCACCCTAAGCTACCAGTCCATTCGCGCGGGCACCTGAGAAAATTGGCTATGACACGGATAGACGGGCGCGGCTAGCGCCGCGCGAGTGAATCAACCGCGGTGTCGCGACTCCACTGCTTTGCGCAGGGTGTCGATCAGTGCCTGGATGCGGGCGTGCTGCATTTTCATGGAGGCCTTGTTGACCACCAGGCGGGAACTGATCATGGAAATCAGCTCCTGGGGCTCCAGGCCGTTGGCCCGCAGGGTGTTGCCGGTGTCGACCACGTCGATGATCTTGTCCGCCAGGCCGATCAGCGGCGCCAGCTCCATCGAGCCGTACAACTTGATGATGTCGACCTGGCGGCCCTGCTCGGCGTAGTAGCGCTTGGCAACGTTGACGAACTTGGTGGCGACGCGCAGGCGGCCCTTGGGCTCGACCGCGCCGATGGCACCGGCGGTCATCAGCTTGCACTGGGCGATCTGCAGGTCCAGCGGCTCGTACAGGCCCTGGCCGCCGTATTCCATCAGCACATCTTTGCCGGCAACGCCGAGGTCGGCGGCACCATGTTCGACATAAGTCGGCACGTCGGTGGCGCGCACGATCAGCAAGCGCACGTCGGCCTGGGTCGTGGGGATGATCAGCTTGCGGCTCTTGTCCGGATTCTCGGTGGGCACGATGCCGGCTTCAGCCAGAAGCGGCAAGGTGTCATCAAGGATGCGGCCCTTGGACAGTGCGATGGTCAACATGGGAAACGTAAGTCCTTATCAGGATACTCATGCCCGGTCGCAAATGGCGCCAGACACGCACCGAACCTGAACACAGGCTCGACTTGGAACGAAACCTTGGGGCACGTCCCTGTGCCCATCACGCAAACTAGCCCGGTACGCGGCGGATCTTGGCGCCGAGCATCTGCAGCTTCTCTTCGATGCACTCGTAACCACGGTCGATGTGGTAGATGCGATCGATCAGGGTGTCGCCTTCGGCCATCAGGGCCGAGATCACCAGGCTGGCCGAAGCCCGCAGGTCGGTGGCCATGACAGGGGCGCCCTTGAGGATTTCGGTACCGGTGACGATGGCGGTGTTGCCTTCGACCTGGATCTTCGCGCCCATGCGGTGCAGTTCGTAAACGTGCATGAAGCGGTTTTCGAAGATGGTCTCGATCACCGCGCCAGTGCCTTCGGCAATGGCGTTGAGGGAAATGAACTGGGCCTGCATGTCGGTCGGGAACGCCGGGTACGGCGCGGTACGCACGTTGACCGCCTTCGGACGCTTGCCGTGCATGTTCAGCTCGATCCAGTCCTCGCCGGTGGTGACTTCGGCGCCGGATTCCTTGAGTTTTTCCAGGACGGCCTCGAGGATGGTCGGATCGGTGTCCTTGACCTTCACGCGGCCACCGGTCACGGCAGCGGCGACCAGGTAGGTGCCGGTCTCGATACGGTCCGGCATGACCTTGTAGGTCGCCGAGTGCAGGCGCTCGACACCGTCGATGGTGATGGTGTCGGTACCGGCGCCGGAAACCTTGGCGCCCATGGCGTTGAGGAAGTTTGCCAGGTCGACCACTTCCGGTTCGCGGGCGGCGTTCTGCAGCACGCTGCGCCCCTTGGCCAGGGCCGCTGCCATCATGATGTTCTCGGTACCGGTCACACTCACGGTATCGAAGAAGAAATGCGCGCCGCGCAGGCCGCCTTCAGGCGCCTTGGCCTTGATGTAGCCACCTTCGACGTCGATCACCGCGCCCATGGCTTCCAGGCCGCGGATGTGCAGGTCGACCGGACGCGAACCGATGGCGCAACCGCCAGGCAGCGCGACTTCGGCTTCGCCGAAACGGGCAACCATCGGGCCCAGCACCAGGATCGAGGCACGCATGGTCTTGACCAGCTCATACGGCGCGACCAGGGTCTTGATGGTGCGTGGATCGATTTCGACGCTGAGTTTCTCGTCGATCACAGGCTCGATGCCCATGCGACCGAACAGCTCGATCATGGTGGTGATGTCGTGCAGGTGCGGCAGGTTGGCGACCGTGACCGGGCCATCGCACAGCAGGGTTGCAGCCAGAATCGGCAGGGCAGAGTTCTTTGCCCCGGAAATGCGGATTTCGCCATCAAGACGAACGCCGCCGGTAATAATCAATTTATCCATAAGAATCTCGACGCCCTTGGGCTCAGGTGCGCTCGGCCCAAGCCGCGCTGCTGAAAAATTTCATAGTGACCGCATGGATGCTGCCATCGGCGATCCACGGGTTCAAATGGGCATAGATGCTCTGCTGACGCTTGACCGGACTCAAGGCCACCAGTTCGTCACTGATCACGTTCAGCTGAAAGTTGCAGCCTTCGCCCTCAACTTCTACCTGAACGGATGAAAGAGTCTCGGACAGCTTTCCTTCAAGGAAGCTCTTCACTTCGTTGGCCTGCATGCTCAACCTCAATCGGCGCCCTGTGCGCGCGGGTCGGACATCATACAAAAAAGCCCCGCGCCTGCGAACCCCGCATAGCAGGACTCTGACGGGGGGCTTGCTTGTCGATGGGTTGCTAAGGCTGTGCCAGCAGCTCGGTCAAACCGGAAACCTCGGCGATTTCGCGCATGTCTTCAGGTAACGCACGGATGCTGACGGCCTTGCCGGCTGCCGCGGCATCGCGCATGAAGGCCAGCAGCAACGACAAGCCGACGCTGCTGGACTTCTCCACCGCAGAACAGTCAAGCACCAGCGCCGCCGCGGTGCTGGAGGCGATCAGGGCCTGCCCCTGCTTGCGCAGGCCCGGGCCGGAACGATAGTCCAGCACACCGCTGATCAGCAGTTCGCCGGCTTCACCCAGACGGACGGCCGACTCACTCATTTCACGACCTTCTCTGGAGAGTTTTCGGTCGATTCCTTGGCCTTGGCCACTTCGCCAGCCCAGTTGTTGATGGTCTTGTCCAGGTCATTGCCGTTGCGCTGCATGGCATCGGCAAACTGATCGCGGAACAGCTTGCCGATATTGATGCCGTTGATGATCACGTTGCGCAGCTTCCACTCACCATTGATCTTCTCCAGCGTGTACGACACGGGATAGATCGCGCCATTGCTGCCCTTGACCGTCATGCCGACGCTGGTACGGTCACCCGACTCGTCCCTGGCAGGGTCAACGACGATGCCCTGGTTGTTGTACTCCAGCAAGGCGTTGCCGTAGAACTGGAACAGGCCCTTCTTGAAGTTCTCTTCAAAGGTGCGCATCTGTTCCGGCGTGGCTTTACGCGAGTACTTGACCGTCATGATGCTCTTGGAAATACCTTCGGCATCCACGACCGGACCCACGATGCTGTTCAGCGCCGTATAAAAGTCCTGCGGGTCCTGTTTGTACTTTTCTTTGTTGGCGGCCAGGTCGGCCAGCAGACGGTTGGTGGTGTCCTGTACCAGATCATGCGCGGAAGGCGCCGCCACGGCGTGAGCCATCAACGGCAACGCCGCCAGTAATACCAACAGGCTACGTCGCAAGGTAGAGATCATGAAAAAATCCTCATTTGGCGTCTTTGCTAACGGTATTGAGCAGGAATTTACCGATCAGGTCCTCAAGCACCAGTGAAGACTGGGTGTCATGGATGGTCCCGCCATCCTTGAGCAACGTGTCTTCGCCGCCGACGCTGATACCAATGTATTTCTCGCCGAGCAACCCAGCGGTCAGGATAGATGCAGTGGAGTCGGTCGGCAGGTTATCTACGCGCTTTTCCAACTGCAGCGTGACCCGACCGGTGAAACTGTCGCGGTCCAGATCGATAGCCGTGACCTTGCCGATGGTCACACCGGCCATGGTCACTTTAGCTCTGACCGTCAAACCGGCGATATTGTCGAAATATGCGTAAAGTTTATAAGTATCGGTGCTCGAGGTCGGGGACAAGCCACTGACCCGCAAGGCAAGCAACAACAAAGCCAGGATGCCAGCCAGCAGGAAAAGGCCGACACCGATTTCCAGGGTGCGGTTTTGCATCAGAAATCTCCAAACATCAAGGCGGTCAGAATAAAGTCCAGGCCGAGTACGGCCAACGAGGCGTACACAACGGTCTTGGTAGTGGCACGACTGATCCCCTCTGAAGTGGGCTCGCAGTCATAGCCTTGGAATACGGCGATCCAGGTCACGACAAAGGCGAAAACGATGCTCTTGATGATGCCATTGAGCACGTCATCGCTGAACGTCACGCTGTTTTGCATGTTCGACCAGTAGGAACCTTCATAGACTCCCAGCCAGTCGACGGCCACCCACGAACCGCCCCAGATGCCCACCACGCTGAAAATGATCGCCAGCAACGGCAGGGAAATGAAACCGGCCCACAACCGTGGCGCGATAATGTATTTGAGCGGGTCGACACCGATCATCTCCAGGCTGGAGAGCTGCTCGGTGGCTTTCATGTTGCCGATTTCCGCGGTCAGCGCCGAACCGGCCCGGCCGGCGAAGAGCAATGCCGTGACCACCGGCCCCAACTCACGCAACAAGGTCAGGGCCACCATCTGCCCCACCGCTTGCTCCGAACCGTAGCTGGACAGGATATTGAAGCCCTGCAGCGCCAGTACCATGCCGATGAATATCCCGGAGACCACGATGATCACCAGGGACATCACGCCCACCGAATGCAACTGCTTGACCAGCAAGCCGAAGCCGCCGCCGATACTGCCGCGGCCGAACAACACATGAAACAGCATCAGGCTCGAACGCCCGAGCACCGCGAGAACGTCGATGCCCGAGTGGCCGAACAGACGAATTCGCTCCAATAAAGATACTTTGCGCATCAGCGCTTCCCCAGAAGATCTGCGCGGTAGTCCGGCGCTGGAAAGTGAAAGGGTACCGGACCGTCGGGGTCGCCTTTCATGAACTGGCGGATCCGCGGGTTATCGGAATCCATCAGCTCGTCGGGCGTGCCCTGCCCCAGCACCTGGCCATCGCCCACCACATAGATGTAGTCGGCGATGCTCGCGGTTTCCGCCAGGTCATGGGAAACCACGATGCTGGTGATACCCAGCGCGTCGTTGAGCAGACGGATCAGACGCACCAGCACGCCCATGGCAATGGGGTCCTGGCCTACGAACGGCTCGTCGTACATTAGGATCTGCGGGTCCAGGGCGATGGCCCGGGCCAGGGCCACGCGACGTTTCATGCCACCGGACAGCTCGTCGGGCATCAAGTCGATGGCACCGCGCAACCCGACCGCCTGCAACTTGAGCAGGACGATATCGCGGATCATTTCATCCGGCAGCTGGGTATGAACGCGCAGCGGAAAGGCGACGTTCTCGAACACATCGAGATCGGTGAACAGCGCACCGCTCTGGAACAGCACGCCCATCTGCTTGCGGGCGTCGAACAGATCACCGCGCGACAATTTGGGCAGGTTCTGGCCATTGACCCAGACTTCACCGTTGCTGGGACGCAATTGCGCGCCCATCAACCGCAGGAGCGTGGTCTTGCCGCAACCGGAAGGCCCCATGATGCCGGTGACCTTGCCCCGCGGAATACGGATATCGACATTATTGAAGATGCTGCGCGCACCGCGCTTGAAGGACAGTCCCTTCAGCTCGACCGCGTAGGCGTTATCGGCACTCATCTAAACTCCTTGCGATGCAGCCTCTCACTCGGACGCTTGGCTCCCTGCCGGGAGTACATGCACCCAGGGCAGGCCGAACTGGCGGCGAACTATATCACTGCTGATACGGAGCCCCCAAGGCCGAAGCCATCCGCGTTCAGGATCACGACAGCCTAAAACAGGCTTTACAGGACAATTCCTACCTATAGAAGGACAAAGGCTGACGAACTTGCGTGAGGGAATCGATCATTACCGCTATAATCGCCGCCTTTTCATCAGGCTATACGATTTCTGACATGAGCCAATCCAGCGACCTGATTCAATCGGCACAACGCACCATCCGCCTCGAGATAGAAGCCGTACAAGGCTTGCTGCCACATATCGACGCAGATTTCGTACGCGCTTGCGAGATGATTCTGGCCAGCAAAGGCCGCGTAGTAGTGGTCGGCATGGGCAAGTCCGGGCACATCGGCAACAAGATCGCCGCCACCCTGGCCAGCACCGGCACCACCGCGTTTTTTGTCCATCCGGCCGAAGCCAGCCATGGCGACATGGGCATGATTACCCGGGACGATGTGATCCTGGCCCTGTCCAACTCCGGCTCGACCAATGAAATCGTGACCCTGTTGCCGCTGATCAAGCGCCTGGGCATCCAGTTGATCAGCATCACCGGCAACCCTGATTCGCCACTGGCCAAGGCCGCCGAGGTCAACCTCAACGTCCAGGTCGAGCAAGAGGCCTGCCCGCTGAACCTGGCTCCGACCTCCTCGACCACTGCCGCCCTGGTCATGGGCGACGCCCTGGCCGTGGCGCTGCTCGAAGCCCGCGGCTTTACCGCCGAAGACTTCGCCTTCTCCCATCCGGGCGGCGCGCTGGGTCGGCGCCTGCTGCTGAAAGTCGAGAACGTCATGCATGCCGGCGAGCAACTGCCGCAGGTCCAGCGTGGCACGCTGCTCAAGGACGCCTTGATGGAAATGACCCGCAAGGGCCTGGGCATGACCGTCATTGTCGAGGCCGACGGGCGCCTGGCGGGGGTTTTCACTGATGGCGACCTGCGCCGCACCCTGGACCGCACCATCGACATCCACCACACCACCATCGATGAAGTCATGACCGTTCACGGCAAGACCGCCCGCGCCGAAATGCTCGCGGCCGAAGCCCTGAAGATCATGGAGGACAATCGAATCAACGCACTGGTCGTGGTGGACAAGGACGATCGCCCGATCGGCGCCTTCAACCTGTCCGACCTGCTGCGCGCGGGAGTCATGTAATGAGCACGGATCTGCTGCAACGCGGCAAGAACATCAAGCTGGCGGTATTCGACGTCGACGGTGTACTGACCGACGGTCGCCTGTACTTCCTCGAAGACGGCAGCGAATTCAAGACCTTCAACACCCTCGACGGCCAGGGCATCAAGATGCTGATGGCCACGGGCGTGCAGACGGCGATCATCAGCGGCCGCAAAACCCCGGTGGTCGAGCGTCGGGCGAAAAACCTGGGGATCCCCCACCTGTTTCAGGGTCGCGAAGACAAACTGGTGGTGCTGGACGGGCTTCTTGCCCAACTGGGCCTAAGCTATGAACAGGTCGCCTACCTGGGCGACGACCTGCCCGACCTGCCAGTGATCCGCCGGGTCGGCCTGGGCATGGCTGTCGCCAATGCCGCCAGTTTTGTCCGTGAACACGCCCATGGCGTCACCCAGGCCCGTGGCGGCGAAGGCGCCGCCCGCGAGTTCTGCGAGTTGATCCTGCGCGCCCAAGGCAGCCTTGAAGCAGCCCACGCCGCCTACTTATAGAGCCTCCCATGCTGAGCAAAAAGATTCGCAACATACTGATCTTCGGCATCATCACCGTGCTGTTCCTGGCGGTGGGGTACTGGAACATCAGCCCGGAACGCTTCCTCGACAAGCCGGTCGCGCAGGTCGACGAAAGCGCCATCGACTACTACGCCATCAACGCCCGTAGCGTGCAGTACCTGCCCGACGGCAAGCTGCAGTACGAAATGACTTCCGACAAGGTCGAGCACCTCAAGGCCACCGAGGTGACCCTGCTGACCAAGCCGGACCTGCAGATGTATCGCGGCACCGCCTTCCCTTGGCATGTCCAGAGCGAGCGCGGCGAAGTCAACCCGGACGGCACCGAGGTCGAGTTGATCGATTCGGTACGGGTTTCGCGCACCGACGAGAAAAATCGCAACCTGCTGATCACCACGACCCGCATGACAGTATTCCCGCAGAAGCAATATGCGCAGACCGATCAAGACGTTAGAATCGACGGCGCCGGCGGCGTGACGACTGGCAAGGGAATGAAAGCGTATTTGAAAGACGGCAGGATGAACCTGCTATCGAACGTAAGAGGACAGTATGAGGCTCGTTAAAACCCTCCCTATTTTGCTCGGTCTGGGCGCAGCACTGGGAAGCGTGAGCGCCTGGGCTCTGCCGAACGATAGCCAGCAACCGATCCGCATCCAGGCCGACGACGCTCAACTGGACGACAAGAATGGCGTAGCCACCTACAGAGGCGACGTGATCATCACCCAGGGCTCGATGAAGGTGACCGGCAATACCGTGACCATCACCCGCACCCAGACCGGTGATATCGACGTGGTGACCTCGGTGGGCAACCTGGCCTACTTCGAGCAGATTCAAACCCAGGGCGACACCAAGCCGGTCCAGGGCTACGGTGTGACCATCCAGTACCACGCCGCGCAGAACCGCGTCGTACTGATCGACCGCGCCAAAGTCGTCGACAAGGACGGCAACATCACCCAGGGCGAGAAAATCGTCTACGACACCAACAAGAAGCTGGCCAGCGCCGGTCGCGCTACCGGCAGCAAGGTCACCGAGTCGCGCCCACGGATCGACATGGTCATCCAGCCGAAAAAGAAAACTGACGAAAAGGCCCAGTAATGGCAACTCTGAAAGCTCAGCACCTGGCCAAGAGCTACAAGAGCCGCCAGGTCGTGCGTGACGTCAGCCTGTCCATCGACAGCGGCCAGATCGTCGGCCTGCTCGGCCCTAACGGCGCCGGCAAGACCACCTGCTTCTACATGATCGTCGGCCTGGTCCAGGCCGATCAGGGTCGCATCCTGATCGACGACCTGGATGTCAGCCACCAGCCGATGCACGGCCGCGCCCGTGCCGGGATCGGCTACCTGCCGCAGGAAGCCTCGATCTTCCGCAAGCTTTCGGTGGCCGACAACATCATGGCCATCCTCGAGACCCGCAAGGAGCTCGACAAGGCCGGCCGTCGCCAGGAGCTGGAAAGCCTGCTGCAGGAGTTCCACATCAACCACATTCGCGACAACCTGGGCATGAGCCTTTCCGGTGGTGAACGTCGCCGCGTGGAAATCGCTCGCGCCCTGGCCACCGCCCCCAAGTTCATCCTGCTCGACGAACCTTTCGCCGGTGTGGACCCGATCTCGGTAGGCGACATCAAGCAGATCATTCATCACCTGAAGGCCAAGGGTATCGGCGTGCTCATCACCGACCACAACGTCCGTGAAACCCTGGATATCTGCGAAACCGCCTACATCGTCAACGACGGTCAACTGATCGCCGAAGGCGACGCCGAAACCATCCTCGCCAACGAGCTGGTCAAGGAAGTTTACCTGGGCCATGAGTTCCGCCTGTAAGCCCTGAGGTGTTTGGCTGGTCGCCAGAGCGCCCGCCCCAATAAAACCCTGCTGTTTTTATTGTTACAGCGCTCTAGGCAAACACTTCAGTTTCAGGCATATAATTTGCTTATGTTTGGCGCTCACGCGCCCTGTAGTGGATGGCGCATGTGCGCCGGCGAATAAGGTGTTAAGCCCCTGCCATGAAACCATCGCTAGTCCTCAGAATGGGCCAGCAGCTGACGATGACACCGCAGCTGCAACAGGCCATCCGCCTGCTCCAATTGTCGACCCTGGACCTGCAACAGGAAATCCAGGAGGCCCTGGAGTCCAACCCGATGCTCGAGCGCCAGGAAGAAGGCGACGACTTCGATAACACCGATCCGCTGGCCGACAACGCCGAGCAGAAACCCAATACCGATATCCAGGAACCCTCCTACCAGGAAACCGCCCCGACGGTGGACAACCTCGAGGACGGCGAATGGAACGAACGCATTCCCAACGACCTGCCGGTCGACACCGCCTGGGAAGACGTCTACCAGACCAGCGCCAGCAGCCTGCCCAGCAACGATGACGACGAGTGGGATTTCACCACCCGCACCTCGGCCGGCGAAAGCCTGCAGAGCCATCTGCTCTGGCAGTTGAACCTGGCGCCCATGTCCGACACCGATCGCCTGATCGCCGTGACCCTGATCGACTGCATCAACAATCAAGGCTATCTGGACGAAACCCTCGAGGAAATTCTCGAAGCCTTCGATCCGGAACTGGACATCGAACTCGACGAAATCGAGGCTGTCCTGCATCGTATCCAGCAATTCGAGCCCGCCGGCATCGGCGCCCGCAACCTGGGCGAATGCCTGCTGCTGCAACTGCGCCAGCTGCCTGCCAAGACCCCTTGGCTAACTGAAGCCAAGCGCCTGGTCAGCGACTTCATCGACCTGCTCGGCAGCCGCGACTACGGCCAGCTGATGCGGCGCATGAAGCTCAAGGAAGACGAGCTGCGCCAAGTCATCGAACTGGTACAGAGCCTCAACCCACGGCCGGGCTCGCAAATCGAATCCACCGAAGCCGAATACGTGGTCCCCGACGTCATAGTGCGCAAGGACAACGAACGCTGGCTGGTGGAGTTGAACCAGGAGTCCGTGCCGCGCCTGCGCGTCAACCCACAGTACGCCGGCTTCGTGCGGCGCGCCGACACCAGCGCCGACAACACCTTCATGCGCAACCAGTTGCAGGAAGCCCGCTGGTTCATCAAGAGCCTGCAGAGCCGTAACGAAACCCTGATGAAAGTCGCCACCCAGATCGTCGAGCATCAGCGCGGCTTCCTCGAGTACGGCGATGAGGCGATGAAACCGTTGGTCCTGCATGACATCGCCGAAGCAGTCGGCATGCACGAGTCGACGATTTCACGGGTGACCACGCAAAAATTCATGCATACCCCACGGGGCATTTATGAACTGAAATACTTTTTCTCCAGCCACGTAAGTACCTCCGAAGGCGGTGAATGCTCGTCCACGGCGATCCGCGCGATCATCAAAAAACTGGTCGCCGCGGAAAATCAGAAAAAGCCGTTGAGTGACAGCAAGATCGCTGGTTTACTGGAGGCACAAGGCATTCAGGTAGCCCGTCGTACCGTCGCCAAGTACCGTGAATCCCTGGGGATCGCGCCTTCCAGCGAACGGAAGCGGTTGATGTAGCCGCCGGGCTCGCCACAGCGTTCCAGTGGCAGGTCAATCGACCTGCCGCTTTATGCACTGGCAACGAAGGAGAAGCTGTATGCAAGTCAACATCAGTGGACACCAACTGGAAGTGACCGAACCTCTGCGCGCTTACATCGGCGAAAAACTCGACCGACTTGAGCGGCACTTTGACAAGATTACCAATGTGCAGGTAACGCTGGCCGTCGAAAAACTGAAGCAGAAAATCGAGGCCACGCTGCACATCCATGGTGGGGAAGTCGTCGCCAATGCAGAACATGACGACATGTATGCCGCAATCGACTTGCTCACGGACAAGCTTGACCGCCAACTGAAAAAGCATAAGGAAAAGCAACTCCACCTTCTCCAAGGCACGGGTCGCTAACACTCCCCTCCCATGATCCGACTTGAAAGCATCCTGACCCCCGGCCGTTCCCTAGTGAACGTGCCGGGCGGCAGTAAAAAACGCGCCCTCGAACAAATTGCCAACCTGATCAGCCGCGAAGTGCCTGATCTGGAGATGCAAGATGTCTTCGAAAGCCTGATTGCCCGTGAAAAACTGGGCTCTACCGGTTTTGGCAACGGCATCGCCATTCCACACTGCCGCCTCAAAGGCTGTGAGTCGCCCATCAGTGCCCTGATGCACCTGGACGCTCCCATCGATTTCGACGCCATCGACGGCGCACCGGTCGACCTGCTGTTCGTACTGCTGGTCCCGGAAGCCGCCACCGATGCGCACCTGGAACTGCTCCGGCAGATTGCCAGCATGCTGGACCGCAAAGAAGTGCGCGACAAACTGCGCAGCGCCACCAGCAACGAAGCCTTGTACAAGGTTGTCCTGGACGAACAGAACGGTCAGTAATCATGCGCTTGATCATCGTCAGCGGCCGGTCCGGCTCAGGTAAAAGCACCGCCCTCGATGTACTCGAGGACAATGGCTATTACTGCATCGACAACCTGCCGGCCGGGCTGTTGCCCGAGCTGGCCGAACGGGCGTTGATCCACACCGAACTGACACAGCCCCTGGTCGCCGTGTCGATCGACGCCCGCAACCTGCCCAGCCACCTGTCGCGCTTCCCCGAACTGCTCGAGGAAGTCCGCAGCCGGCATATCCAGTGCGATGTGCTGTACCTGGATGCTGACGAAGAAACCCTGCTCAAGCGCTTTTCCGAAACCCGCCGCCGCCACCCCTTGAGCAGCAACAATCGCTCGCTGGCCGAGGCGATCCAGGACGAAAGCCATCTGCTGGGACCGATCGCCGACCTGGCCGATCTCAAGGTCAACACCACCAACCTGAACCTGTATCAACTGCGCGATACCATCAAGTTGCGCCTGTTGAACCAACCGGAGCCGGGCACCGCCTTTCTGGTGGAGTCTTTCGGATTCAAGCGTGGCATGCCGGTCGATGCCGACTTGGTGTTCGATGTGCGCTGCCTGCCCAACCCGTACTGGAAACCCGAGTTGCGTGCCCAGTCCGGGCTCGACCAGCCGGTTGCCGAATACCTGGCCGCCCAGCCGGACGTCGAGGAAATGTTCCAGGACATCTCCAGCTACCTGCTGAAATGGTTGCCCCGTTTCGCCGCCAGCAACCGCGCCTACGTCACTATTGCCATTGGCTGCACGGGCGGCCACCATCGCTCGGTCTACCTGACCGAACGCTTGGGCCAAGTCCTGCAAAAGTCCCTGAAGAACGTCCAGGTTCGCCACCGCGACCTTAGCTGAAAGGATCTACCCCGCGATGCCTGCTCTGGAAATTGAAATCATCAACAAACTGGGCCTGCATGCCCGTGCCTCGGCAAAGTTCGTCGGCGTGGCCGGTCAGTTTCCTTGCCAGATCCGCGCAGGGAGAACGCCGGAGTCGATGGTCGACGGCAAGAGCATCATGGCAATGATGATGCTGGCCGCCGGCAAGGGCACCAGGATTCACCTGAAGACCGAAGGCGAACAGGAGCAGGAGGCGCTGGAAGCACTGGTGGCACTGATCAACAACTTCTTCGACGAAGGCGAGTAAGGTCGGCAAGGCAAACCTGCCGCAAAGGCACTCAAGCGAGTGCCGTATCCATGACCATCATCAGGCAAAAGCCGATACACAAGCCCAGGCTGGCCAGCTTCTCATGACCGTTGCGTCGTGATTCGGGAATCACTTCGTGGGTCACCACCAGCAGCATCGCCCCCGCCGCCAACGCCAGCCCGAGCGGCAACAGCATCTCGGCCAGGCTCACCAGCCACGCACAAAGCAACGCGAACACCGGCTCCACCAGGCCTGAAGCGGCGCCGATCAGGAATGCCTTGACCCTGGACATGCCGGCGCCAGCCAGCACCAAAGCAATCACCAGGCCTTCCGGCACATCCTGCAAGGCGATGCCCATGGCCAGGCTGTCCGCCTCCGGCATTCCGCCACCCGCGGAAACACCTACGGCCATTCCTTCGGGAATGTTGTGGGCGATGATGGCAAACACAAACAGCCAGATTCGCGGCGGGATGACCGGATGCTCAAGGGTGCCCACCAGTTTCTCCGGGTTGCCTCCCGAGACTTTGCGGTCCACCAGAAACAACCCCAAGGCACCGAGCATGATGCCGAAGCTGATCAGGCCACTCGAAGCCCAGGGCGACAGTCCGAGCTTTTCCGCCGCGGCGATCCCGGGCACGATCAACGAAAAGGCCGTAGCCGCCAGCATCACCCCGGCGCCGAATCCCAACAGGGTGTCACTCAGCGCCAGCGGCATCTTGCGAATGACCAACACTGGTACTGCCCCCAGCGCGGTTCCCAGGGCACAGACCGCCCCACCCTGCAACGCACGCAACAAGCGCGGCTCCAGGTCCAGCCAGGACAAGCCCTGGGCAACCAGCAATGCAGTACCCGCCAACAGCAACAGCGAACCGAACGCGTAACGAAACATCCGCCCGCTGCTGATCGTCAGTGTTTCAGTGCCCATAGTCAGCCTTAGGTCTTTTTACAGGAGGGGGCTCAAACCAGTGCGGCCTGATAGCGCTGGGCTACTTCAGGCCAATTGATCACGTTGTAGAACGCATTGATGTATTCCGGCCGCCGGTTCTGGTAACGCAGGTAATAGGCGTGCTCCCACACGTCCAGACCGAGAATCGGGGTATTGCCGTTCATCAACGGGCTGTCCTGGTTGCCGCTGCTCTCGACGACCAGGGTCTTTTGCGGGGTCACGCTGAGCCAGGCCCAACCGCTGCCGAAACGCGTGAGCGCGGCCTTGGTGAAGGCCTCCTTGAAACTCTCGAAACCGCCCAGCTGCTCGTCGATCGCCTGGCCCAGCGCACCGTTCGGCTTGCCTCCGCCGCTCGGCGCCATCACCGCCCAGAACAGCGAATGGTTGGCGTGACCACCGCCCTGGTTGATCACCGCTGCACGCAGCTTCTCCGGCAATTGCTGGACCCCGGCCACCAGTTTTTCCACCGACCAGTCGGCCCATTCGGTGCCTTCCACGGCCGCGTTGAGGTTGTTGATGTAGGTCTGGTGATGCTTGGTGTAGTGAATTTCCATGGTCTGCGCATCGATGTGCGGTTCCAGGGCGTCGTAGGCGTAGGGCAATGCAGGCAAGGTAAAGGACATATCAATGTGCTCCGTAATGAGGGGCATTCGGGGTCGCGGTGCCGGCAGTCGATTGCGCGACATTGCTCTCCAGCAGGCGATGCGTACGGGGGTATTCACCGTGCTCACTGATGAAGTTGAGTAACTCGACGTAAGTCTTGCTGCTCTGGCGCAGCGCGGCTTCCCGCAGCGCCGGCGCCAGGCGGCTGTCCTGCATGGTCTGCAACAACCGCTGATGGATGGCGCAGAGGTACTCCGCGCTCTCCTCCGGCTGGTTCAGGCGCAGGTGCAGGTCCGCCAGGTTGTGATGGGAGATGACACAGGCCGCCACCGCTTCGTCGGCATCGCTCCAGCGCTCGAACAACACCTGCGCCAGGGCCAGGGCCTGCAAGTAATACTCGCGGGCATCCACCAGGTCGCCCTGCATGAAGAAACGATTTGCCCTTTCGATCGTGCGTTTCCAGTGCTCCATGGTGAACCTCCAAAGCAATGTCGGGATTTACACGCCGCCCGCGGTGAGTTTTTCCGGGTCGAGCAGGATCTCCAGCTGGCTGCGTGACAGATCAGTGTGTTCAAGGGCGACATCGATCACCGGGCGCCCCTGCTTGTAGGCGGTCTTGGCAATTTCAGCGGCCTTCTGGTAGCCGATGATCGGGTTGAGCGCCGTGACCAGGATCGGGTTGCGCGACAGCGCCTCCTTGAGCTTGGGCTCGTTGACCTTGAAGCTGGCAATCGCCTTGTCCGCCAGCAGGCGGCTGGAATTGGCCAGCAACTCGATGCTGCTCAACAGGTTCTGGGCGATGATCGGCAGCATGACGTTCAGCTCGAAGTTGCCCGACTGCCCCGCCACCGTGATCGTGGTGTCGTTGCCGATCACCTGGGCCGCCACCATCGCCGTGGCCTCCGGAATCACCGGGTTGACCTTGCCGGGCATGATCGAAGACCCCGGTTGCAGACCTTCCAGCTCGATCTCGCCGAGGCCGGCCAACGGCCCGGAGTTCATCCAGCGCAGGTCGTTGGCGATCTTCATCAAGGTGACCGCGATAGCCTTGAGCTGGCCCGAGACCGCCACCGCGGTGTCCTGGGAGCCGATCAGGGCGAACAGGTTCTTGCCCGGAGTGAACTGCACCTGGGTCAGGCTGCTCAACTGCCGGCTGAAACCCGCGGCGAACTGCGGGTGAGCGTTGATCCCGGTGCCCACGGCCGTGCCACCCTGCGCCAGGGATTGCAGGCTCGGCAGCAGATCCTGCAGGTGACCGATATTGGCCTTGAGCTGCTGCGCCCAGCCTTCCAGCACCTGGCTCATACGCACTGGCATCGCGTCCATCAGGTGGGTGCGGCCGGTCTTGATGAAGGGATGGACCTCGACCGCCTTGCGCTCGATGACTTGCACCAGGTGCACCAGCGCCGGCAGCAGTTGTTCGTGCAAGCCCAGCGCGGCGCTGACGTGGATGGTGGTCGGAATGATGTCGTTGCTGCTCTGCCCGCAGTTCACATGGTCGTTGGGGTTGACCGGTTCGCCGAGCAAACGGCTGGCCAGGGTGGCAATGACTTCGTTGGCGTTCATGTTGGAACTGGTGCCGGACCCGGTCTGGAAGATATCCACCGGGAAATGCTGCATGAAGTCGCCTTCCAGCAAGCCCTGGGCAGCATCAACTATGGCCTTGCCCTGGGATTCGCTCAGTTGCTTGAGTTCGACGTTGGCCTTGGCCGCGGCCGCCTTGGCCAGGATCAGCGCGCGGATGAACTGCGCCGGCATGCGCTGGTGGCTGATGGGAAAGTTATCCACCGCGCGCTGGGTCTGTGCGCCATACAGCGCCTGCTCCGGAACATGCAGTTCGCCCATGCTGTCGCGTTCGATACGGGTATTACTCATCGGGAAATCCTTGCACCAGTTCGATAAGGGGAATGGATGGCAGCAACGAGCAAGTCGCCAGTTGCCAGGCATGGCTTTGCCAGCGTTTGAGCCGGCATTTGCAGAAAGACAGGCGTTCCAGGTCACGCAACGGGCGCCAGGCCTGGTCCAGGCACTGGCTGCGCCAATGCCAGGGCAGCGCGGTATCGGTGGCGGTATCGAGCAGCAGGCGGAATGAAGTTTCGGCGATCAGCCAGGGCGAGGTGGCGGTGCAACACGCCAGATAGCGCCCTTCGGCCAGGTAATGCTCGATCAGGCGCGGCTCGTCCGGATCGAGGGCACAACGGATCTGGCGACTCATCCAGCGCCAGCTTTCGAGGTAAGGCTGCTCGTGCAAGGCAGAACTCATGACCTGGGCTCATTCGATAATGAGATTTATTATTATATGATATTGAGAATCAAAACAAGCTCGCCCCCCCTCCCTGTAGGAGCGAGCTTGCTCGCGATAGCGTTTTTTCAGACAAGGATGCGGCGCCAAGCAATGCGCTTCGCGAGCAAGCTCGCTCCTACCTGGATCGTCAACGTTCAAAAAAACCGGGCAATAAAAAAGCGCGCGCCCCGGACGGGACGCGCGCTTTCGCTGACGCCGTTACGACTTAGCTGCCAGCGACCGTCATGCGTTCGATCAATACCGAACCGGTGCGGATGTTGCTGCGCAACTCCAAATCGTTACCGACGGCGATGATCTGCTTGAACATGTCACGCATGTTGCCGGCAATGGTCACCTCCTGGACAGCGAACTGGATTTCGCCATTTTCCACCCAGAAACCGGCCGCGCCCCGGGAATAATCGCCGGTGACCATGTTCAGCCCGTGGCCCATCAGTTCGGTGACCAGCAGGCCCCGGCCCATGCGGCGCAGCAAGGCCGCCTGGTCTTCCTCGCCATGGGTGACGAACAGGTTGTGCACGCCACCAGCGTTGGCGGTGCTGGGCAGGCCGAGCTTGCGCCCGGAATAAGTCCCCAGCACGTAGGACACCAGTTCGCCGTTCTCGACGAAAGGCTTGGCGTAAGTGGCCAGGCCATCGCCGTCGAACGCCGAACTGCCCAGGGCGCGCATCAAGTGCGGACGCTCATCGATGGTCAGCCACTCGGGGAACAGTCGCTGCCCCAGCGCACCCTCGAGGAAGGACGATTTGCGGTACAGGTTGCCGCCTGAAATCGCCCCCAGGAAGCTGCCGAACAGACCGCCGGCCAGTTCCGCGGAAAACAGCACCGGCACTTCGCAGGTCGGCACCGGGCGAGCGCCCAGGCGGCTCGCAGCACGTTGCGCGGCACGCTGGCCGATGGTCACCGGGTCCGTCAACAGATGGCCCTGGCGATTGACGTCATACCAATAGTCACGCTGCATCTGGCCGTCGGCCTCGGCGATCATCACGCAACTCAAGCTGTGCCGAGTCGAAGCATAACCGCCGATAAAACCGTGGCTGTTGCCGTACACACGGCAGCCCTGGTGGGTGCTCAGGGTGGTGCCGTCAGCGTTCTTGATCCGGCTGTCGGCGGCAAAGGCCGCGGCTTCACAGGCCAGCGCCTGTTCGATGGCTTGCTCCGGGGTTATGTCCCAGGCGTGGAACAGGTCGAAGTCCGGCACGTCCCGGGCCATCAGGGCGGCATCGGCCAACCCCGAGCTTTCGTCTTCCGAGGTGTGTTTGGCGATGGCCAGGGCCGCGGCGACGGTTTCGCGAATCGCCTCGGGACCACTGGCCGAGGTACTGGCCGAGCCCTTGCGCTGGCCGACATAGAGCGTGATGCCAAAGCCCTGGTCGCGATTGAACTCGACGGTTTCCACTTCCCGCTGGCGAACCGAAGTCGACAGGCCCTGCTCCAGAGAAACCGCCACTTCGCAGGCACTGGCACCCTGGCGCTTGGCCTCGGCGATGATCTGCTCGACTTGTTCCTGCAGTGCCGGCAAAGCCTGCGGGCCGACGCTTTGTGCTGCACTCATGGTTTTCTCCACTCAAATTCTGCTTTCGGTTAAGGCCTTCGAGCGACCGGGCCGGACAAGCGGCCCCCGACTGGTTATCATGGCGGCGTTTCTTTGCGGACTGCCACCATGGTTGATTCTTACGACGACTCCCTCGATGGGGAGAAAAGCAAATCCCAGGTCAAACGCGAGCTGCATGCTCTGGTTGATCTCGGCGAGCGCCTTACAACACTCAAGCCCGACTTGCTGAACAAACTGCCGTTGACCGACGCCCTGCGCCGGGCCCTGGCGGATGCGCCCAAGCATGTCGCCCATATCGCGCGCAAACGCCACCTGCAATTCATCGGCAAGCTGATGCGCGATCAGGACACCAGCGCGATCCTGGTGCTGCTGGACCAACTCGACGCCTCGACTCGCCAGTACAACGAACGTTTCCATGGCCTGGAGCGCTGGCGCGATCGCTTGATCGCGGGCGATGACGCGGTCCTGGAAAAGTTCGTCACCGACTATCCAGAAGCGGATCGTCAGCAGCTGCGCTCCCTGATCCGTCAGGCCCAGCATGAGGTGGCCCATAACAAGCCGCCTGCCTCCAGCCGTAAAATCTTCAAATACATCCGCGAGCTGGACGAGACTCAACGCGGCCTGCGCTGAGCCTCGACTCGGGTGGGTTGCCCGGCAACTCACCCGCAGCTTCACTTCTTAAGCGCCCGTGCCACCCACGGTGATCGCATCGATCTTCAAGGTCGGCTGGCCAACACCCACCGGCACCGACTGCCCATCCTTGCCACAGGTCCCCACACCACTGTCCAGCGCCAGGTCGTTACCGACCATCGACACCCGGCTCATGGCTTCCGGCCCGTTGCCGATCAGGGTCGCGCCCTTGACTGGCGCGGTGATCTTGCCGTCTTCGATCAGATACGCCTCGCTGGTGGAGAACACGAACTTGCCACTGGTGATGTCCACCTGACCGCCACCCAGATTGGCGCAATAGATACCCTTTTTCACCGAAGCAATGATTTCCGCCGGATCGCTTTCGCCACCCAGCATGTAGGTGTTGGTCATGCGCGGCATCGGCAGGTGCGCATAGGATTCGCGACGACCGTTGCCGGTGCGGGCCACGCCCATCAGGCGGGCATTGAGTTTGTCCTGCATGTAGCCCTTGAGCACACCGTTCTCGATCAGGGTGGTGCATTCGGTCGGGGTGCCTTCGTCATCGACGCTCAGCGAGCCGCGCCGCCCGGCCAGGGTGCCGTCGTCGACGATGGTGCAGAGTTTCGAGGCCACCATTTCACCCATGCGGCCACTGTAGGCCGAGCTGCCCTTGCGGTTGAAATCGCCTTCCAGGCCATGCCCCACTGCTTCGTGCAACAGCACGCCGGACCAGCCCGAACCCAGTACCACCGGCAAGGTGCCGGCTGGCGCGGGGATGGCTTCCAGATTGACCAGGGCCTGGCGCAATGCCTCACGGGCGTACCCCATGGCGCGGTCTTCACTGAGGAAATAACGGTAGTCGGTACGCCCGCCGCCGCCATGACCGCCACGTTCGCGGCGACCGTTCTGCTCGACGATCACGCTGACGTTGAAGCGCACCAGCGGCCGCACATCCGCCGCCAGGCCACCATCGGTGGAGGCCACGAGGATGCGCTCCCAGACCCCGGCCATGCTGACGCTGACCTGCTGGATACGTGGATCGAGAGCACGGGTCGCGGCGTCGACACGCTTGAGCAGCTCGACCTTTTCCGCGCGGCTGATGACTTCCAGGGGGTTGTCCGGCGCATACAGCTGGGCCACGTCCTGGGTGGTAAAGGCCTGCACGGTACCGTTCTGCCCGGCGCGGGAAATCGAGCGCGCGGCCCGGGCAGCCAGGCCGAGCGCTTCGAGGGTGATGGCATTGCTGTAGGCAAAACCGGTTTTCTCACCCGATTGCGCCCGCACGCCAACGCCCTGGTCCAGATTGAAGCTGCCTTCCTTGACGATGCCGTCTTCCAGCGACCAGGACTCGGAAATCTGCCCCTGGAAATACAGGTCGGCGGCATCGATACCCGGGCCGGCCAGATCGCCGAGCACGCCCTGCAGGCTTTCCAGGGTCACGCCACCGGGCGCCAGAAGGTGTTCACTGACTGAAGATAACAACCCGCTCATATGCTTTACGCCTTAAATTCGTCGTTCTTAAGCAAGTCGCTGCGCGCCTTGCGAGAAAAAGCGCCGGTGACTGGCCACCGGCATGCGCGCCCGGATGGACGCCTGTTCGCTGCTGTCGCGCTCGGCCAGCAGCACGGCCTCGCCTTGATCCTGCTGCGCCAGCACCCGGCCCCAGGGGTCGACGATGGCCGCATGGCCGAAGGTCTCCCGGGGTCCCGGATGAATGCCGCCTTGCGCCGCCGCCAGCAGGTAGCACTGGGTTTCGATGGCCCGGGCGCGGATCAATACGTCCCAATGCGCCGCACCGGTCACGGCGGTGAACGCCGAAGGAGCGCTGATCAGCTCCGCCCCGGCGGCTCGCAATTCGCTGTACAGCTCCGGAAAACGCAGGTCGTAGCACACGGTCAGGCCAACCCGGCCCACCGGCGTATCCGCCACCACCACCTGCTCTCCATGAGCATAGTCATCCGACTCCCGGTAACGGCCGCGATTGTCGGCCACGTCGACGTCGAACAGATGCAGCTTGTCGTAACGCGCCACTTGCTCGCCGTGCTCGTCGATCAGCAGCGAGCAGGCACGGGCCTTGGTCTCCGGCTGGTCCACCGGAGGCAGTGGCAAGGTGCCGGCGACTATCCATAACTTGAGGTCGCGTGCGGCCTGTTTCAACCAGGGCAGGATCGGGCCTTCGCCCCGGGCCTCGGCCCGACCGATGGCCGCCGCGTCGTGGCGGCCCATGGCGGCGAAGTTCTCCGGCAGCACGGCCAGGCGCGCACCGCCGGCAGCAGCCTGCTCCAGCAGGTTTCGCGCCTGCTGCAAATTGGCCAGAACGTCGCTCTGGCTGACCATTTGAATCACCGCAAGGGACATGGCGCACTCCAGGTTGGATATGTGGCCATGCTACTCCATAGGCCCGGGCCGCGGTTTTTCAAAAAGGTTTGTCGAAGGTGATTTTCGGGTCCTTCCAGGGCCCCTTGACGCTGTACTGGACGCTGGCGAAGCGCGACACCCGGTCGCCGATCAGCTTGTCGATCAGGAACAGCGCCCCGCCGACCGCCGGCGCACCGACGATCAGCGCGGCGATCGGCAGGTTGTTGGTCACCGGCAGCGTCACCAGCAGCTTCGAATCCACCTGGTCGGCCACCAGATCCAGGGTGCCATTGAGTTCCAGGTTGCTCGACGGCCCGGTCAGGGTGATGGGTTCGCGGGTCACGTAGACACCATTGCTGGCCACCAACAAGCCCTTGACCCGGTCGTAGCTCAGGCCCTTGCCGAACAGGTCGGAGAAGTCCAGGCGCAGGCGCCGGCCGATGGAATTGAAGTTCAGCAGGCCGAATACCCGCAAGGCCTGCGCCCCGCCTTCGACTTCCACGAACTGGCCTTTGCGCAGGGTCGCATCCAGGCTGCCCGAGAACCGCTTGGGCCCGACCCAGGCCGGCGAGCCAGGCCAGCGCCCGTCCACATCCAGGTGGAACTCTTCGCTGGTCACGGTCGGCGCAAAGCCCCAGCCCTTGAGCACGTCCGCCAGGTTCTTGCCACCCAGGCGGCCTTTGTACCAGCTGGTGGCCGCGCCGGGTTCGCCTTCCCAGCCGCCGGAGCCTTGCAGGACCATGCCCTTGAGGCCCAGGTCGAGGCTGTTGAAAGCCATGCCCTTGGCGGTCGGGCGCACTTTCAGCGACCAGGCGCCGATCAGGTCGTTGCCCTGGTACAGCTGATTGATCGAGAGATCCAGCGCCGGGACTTTCTTCGGGTCGACCGAGGCCAGCGGGTCCGGTGCATTCTCGTCGGCCTGCGCCGTCGGATCGGCGGCCGGCAGGCGCACATACTGCAGATTGATCGCCATCGGCGCCGCCTTGGCATCGGGAATCGCCACGTTGCCCTTGGCTTGCTGGCTGTCGAGCTGCAGGGCCCAGGAGGACGGCTTGCGCGTCAACTGCACGCGGGCCTCGTCCAGGGTCGTGCCGAAACCGCTGAGCTTGCCGACCCGGAAGTCGGCGCCGCTGAGCAGTTGCTTGGCGCTACCGCCCGCGTCCTGCCCGGCATACCGATCGACCAGCGCCTTCCACGGCTCCACGTCCAGTTCCGACAGTACGCCGCGTACCCGCAGGCCCTTGGCCCCCGGCAGCACGGCATCGCCCTCGCCGAGGAACAACTCGCCACGGCCATCGGCAAAATTGCCGCTCGGCGCGGCGAAGGTAAAGTTGGCCAGATCGCCGTAATCGAACCAGTAACGCCGCTCGGCGCCCTGCAAGGTCATGCGCAATACGCTGTCACGTCCCTGGCTGGCCGTCATGCCGAAAGGCGCTGGCAAGTCGACGGCAACCCCCTTGAGGCTGGAGCTGACCATCAGTTGGCTGTCCGCGCCATCGAGGTTGAGCTGCAACTGGTAGGGAATGTCACCGGAAACCGGCAGTGGCTGGTTGTATTTCAGCCACCCCGTGAGCTTATTGACCGACACCTGGCCCTTGGCGACGACCCGGGTATCGAGCTTGCCGGGGCGACCGTCGGCAAAAATCTGCGCGGTCACCGGGCGCTCGAAGGCCTGGGCGCTGATGCCCTGGCCGCTCAGCCCTTTGCTGCTGTCGAAGCGGAAATCGCCCTTGAGCTGGCTCAACTCCAGCTCCGGCTCACTCAACTTGAGCCGTGCCTTGCTGGTCTTGAAGTCCACCAGCACCTTCGGCTCTTCGCCCTTGACCAGCGGGATATCCAGTTTCAGCTTGCCCTGCAGGTCGCCATCGCCCTGCCAGCCGGCAAAGGTCGGGCCCGTGCCGATCGGCGCTTCCTGAAGGATCTTCAAGCCATCGCCCAGGCCGCCGGCGAACTCGCCGTCGATAAACATGTGGGAGCTTTGTCCCGCGGACACATGGGGAATATTGACGTAGACATCCTTCACCTGGGTGTCGAGCAACTGACCCTGGCTGGCCAGGATGCGCACACCGCTGTCTTCGATGAACACATCGCCGCTGACCTTGCCGATGTGCGGCCAGCCCGGCTGGAAGGCCAGCTCGGCATCGTGCACCTTGAAGAACAGGCTGATGCTGCGCGCGGTGTCGGCTGCACCATGGTTCAGCGAACCCTGGTACTGGAAGAAACCTTCATCCACCGCGCCCTTGAGGATTGCCGTGCGCAGCCATTCGTCCAGGGCCGGGCTGAGCACCTCGGGCAGGTACTTGGCGGTATAACGACCGTCACCATCGACCAGACCGACCCGCAGGTCCATATAGTCTTCCTGGGTGTGGTCGAAATGCAGGCGGATCAGGAAGTCGCCGGCGATCTTGCCCTCCTCGCCCAGGACCTTGAGGTACGGCGCGATCAGGGTGAACCCCTGCTGATCGAGCTTCCAGGTCAGCCGGGCATTGGCCTGCAGGTATTGCCAGGGCTTGGCGAAGATCGGGTCCAGGTGCAAGACAAAGTCCTTGCTGTCCATGCGCAACTCGCCCTGCCCCAGGTCGCCGCTGATGCTGCCGCTGACGTTACGGGCCGCCGGCGCGCCGCGATAGGCGTTGAACCCGACCTGCTCCAGGTTGGCGGCAAAACTCAGGCGCTGATCGCCGCTGACCTGCGGCCGGAAGTCGAACAGGATGTTGCGCAGCGCGCCCGTGACCTTGAGGCTGTCGATGAGGGTCGCGACCTTTTCCGGCAACGGCGCCCAGGCATCCAGGACCGGCGTGATCGGCGTCAGGTCGAGGCGGTCGGCCTGCAAGTGCCAGAGTTCTTCGGCACTGTTGACGGTACCGGTCTGTTGCAGGTGCAGGCGGGACTCCCAGCGCGTCTCGCCGATGTTCATGGCCAGCGAGTCGAAGGCGACGCTGAGGCCCTGCTCGTTGCGCTGGAAATAGGCATTGAGCGCCAGGTTCTTCACGGTGACCGGTTTGCGCTCGTCATAGGCCCCGCTGACCTGCGGCGCGTTCAGGCGTGCGACCATGCTCTGCAGCAGGCCATCGCCCCAACTGAGCCAGAACTCGCCACCGGCCTTGAGTTCGGAGAACGTCCACTGTTGGGTCACGCGCGGCGGCAGCCATTTCGCCCAGTCGCTTTGCGGCAGGCTCAGGTAGGCGTCGGCCTGCCCTTCGCGCCAGGCGCTGGCGCGGATTCGCGTGCGCAAGCTGACAGCCAGGGGCTGACCGTCCGGCAGGGTCAGGCGCGCATCCAGGCGTTGACGGCTGGGGCCAACACGCAGATTGAGGCCGACGTAGGTCAAGGCAATCGCGGGATGATCGAGCGGTTGCAGGGTCACCTGGCTGTCGAGCACCGACAGCTCACTGACCATCTGCATGCGGTTGAGCAACTGCTCGGGGTCGAGAGGCTGGTTATCCTGCACCGGCAGACCTTCGAGCGCCCAGCGCCCATCCGGACCTTCCTTCAGGCTCAGGTTGAGGCCGCTGAACTCAAGGTGTTTGACCCGCAGTTGGCGCGTCAGGGCGCTGCCAGGCAGGTCGGGCGCCACCCGCACCTGATCCAGGCGCAAGGCGTTGGCGCCCTCTCCGACTGTCACATCGTGGGCCAGCAGGATGGGCGAGAAACCGCTCCAGCTGCCTTCCAGCCGACCGATCTGCACCGGCATGCCCAAGGCTTCCTGAGCCTTGGCCTGGACCTCGGCCCGATATTCGGCCACCAGCGGGGTCAGCTCCCGACCCAGGCTGACGTACAAGGCCGTCAGCACCAGCAGTAACGCACAAAGCCCCAGCCCCCAGCGGGTCAGAGCAGCAAGAAAGCGCATCAGACGCTCCATGTCAGTTGGCCCCCGTGGCAAGAGTCATGTAAAAACCGGGGCCAGCTGTATCCGGTAAATGTAGGGTACGCGGACTCAGAGCAGCACCACGTCGTATTGTTCCTGGGAATACATGGTTTCGACCTGAAAACGGATGGTCCGGCCGATAAAGGCCTCCAGCTCCGCGACGTTGCCCGACTCTTCGTCGAGCAGCCGGTCGACCACTTTCTGGTTCGCCAGGACGCGATAACCTTCGGCCTGATAGGCCCGCGCCTCACGCAGGATTTCCCGGAAGATTTCGTAGCAGATGGTCTCCGGGGTTTTCAGCTTGCCGCGGCCCTGGCAGCTGCTGCAGGGCTCACAGAGCACCTGCTCAAGACTTTCCCGGGTACGCTTGCGGGTCATCTGCACCAGGCCCAACTCGGTAATGCCGATGATATTGGTCTTGGCGTGATCGCGCTCCAGCTGTTTCTCCAGGGTGCGCAGCACCTGGCGCTGGTGTTCTTCATCTTCCATGTCGATGAAGTCGATGATGATGATCCCGCCCAGGTTGCGCAGGCGCAGCTGGCGGGCAATGGCGGTCGCCGCTTCGAGATTGGTCTTGAAGATGGTCTCTTCGAGGTTGCGGTGACCGACGAAAGCCCCGGTGTTGACGTCGATGGTGCTCATGGCTTCCGCCGGGTCGACCACCAGGTAACCGCCGGACTTGAGCGGCACCTTGCGCTCCAGGGCTTTCTGGATTTCATCTTCGACGCCATACAGGTCGAAGATCGGCCGCTCGCCCGGATAGTGTTCCAGGCGATCGGCGATTTCCGGCATCAGTTCGGCGACGAACTGCGTGGTTTTCTGGAAGGTCTCCCGGGAATCGATGCGGATCTTCTCGATCTTCGGACTGACCAGGTCACGCAGGGTACGCAGGGCCAGGCCCAGGTCTTCGTAAATGACACTGGGGGCGCCGATGGTCTTGATCTGCGCGCCGATCTGATCCCACAAGCGGCGCAGGTAACGGATGTCCATCATGATTTCGTCGGCGCCCGCGCCCTCGGCGGCGGTACGCAGGATGAAACCACCGGCTTCCTTGATGCCTTCCTGGGCCACGCAATCGCTGACCACCTGTTTCAGGCGCTCGCGCTCGGCTTCGTCCTCGATCTTCAAAGAGATGCCGACATGGGCGGTGCGCGGCATGTACACCAGGTAGCGCGAAGGGATCGACAGCTGGGTGGTCAGGCGCGCGCCCTTGGAGCCGATCGGGTCCTTGGTCACCTGCACCACCAGGCTCTGCCCTTCATGGACCAGGGCGCCGATGCTTTCCACCGCCGGCCCTTCGCGCAGGGAGATTTCCGAGGCATGAATGAATGCCGCGCGATCCAGGCCGATATCGACGAACGCCGCCTGCATGCCGGGCAGAACCCGGACCACCTTGCCTTTATAGATATTGCCGACAATCCCGCGACGCTGGGTCCGCTCGACATGGACTTCTTGCAGCACACCGTTTTCGACCACCGCCACGCGCGACTCCATCGGCGTGATGTTGATCAGAATCTCTTCACTCATGGCAGGGTCTCGTTCAGGCATATTCACTATGGATGGCCGCATCGGTAGGTACGGCGCTTAGCGCACTGCAAGGTTTTGCCAACAGGGTATGCCGAAATGGCCAAGTAGTTCTGCGGTTTCGCATACCGGCAAGCCGACGACAGCGGAATAACTGCCATTGAGCCCTGCCACGAATACCGCCGCAAGCCCCTGGATGCCATAGCCGCCAGCCTTGTCGCGGGGCTCGCCGCTGGCCCAGTAGCGGGCCACCTCGTCATCGCCGATCGCCCGGAAGCGCACCAGGCTGCGGACCACCCGCGACTCGCAGCGCTGGCCATCGAGCACGGCAATGGCGGTCAGCACTTCATGTTCGCGATCCGACAGGGCCATGAGCATCGACTGCGCATCGGCCTGGTCCAGCGGTTTGCCCAGGATCTGCCCATCAAGGACCACCGCGGTGTCGGCGCCCAGGACACAGGCCGCAGACTGGCCATCGGCGATCAGCGCATACCCGGCCGCCGCCTTGTCGCGCGCCAGGCGCTCGACATAGGCCGCTGGGTTTTCATCGGGGAGAGGGGTTTCATCGATATCCGCGCTGATGGCGGCAAAAGGCACACCGATCTGCGTGAGCAGTTCCCGTCGACGCGGCGAGCCTGAGGCGAGGTAAAGCGATTTCATCAAGACATCTCCCTGTCGAGGTACGGGCAAATGCCTGACCGAATCAGTTGATTTTGAAACGTCGGCGCAACCCGCGCAAACCGAAGCTGACCCAAGGCCAGAGCAAGGCACTGACCAATGCCGGCAGCACCAGTGCAAGGGTCGGTTGACGGTTGCCGGTCAAGGCGCTGAGCCACAGCTGGACCAGTTGCGCCAGGCCGAAGATCACCAGGATCACCAGGCTTTGCTGCCACATCGGGAACATGCGCAAGCGCTGTTGCAACGACAGCACCAGGAAGGTGATCAGGGTCAGGATCAGCGCGTTCTGCCCCAGCAATGTGCCATACAGCACATCCTCGGCCAGCCCCAGGCACCAGGCCGTGACCATGCCGACCTTGTGCGGCAGGGCCAGGGCCCAGAACGCCAGCAGCAAGGCCAGCCAGAGCGGGCGCAGGATTTCCATGAATTGTGGCAAAGGCGACACGCTGAGCAGCATGCCGATGGCGAAGGTCAGCCAGACTATCCAGCCGTTTCGGGACATTATTCTCTTCCTCCCGTGGAGGCCGGGGCCGCTGCAGGCGGCTTGGGCGCGGCGGGTCTGGTGGCCGCGGGCTTGACCGGAGCCGGATGGGCCACGGGTTTGAGCGGTGTCGTGGCGGCTGGCGTCGCGGGTGCAGCGGCTGGTGCGGCAGGAGCGGTCGCGGTGGCCGGCGTTGCGGGCACGACAGGCTTGGGCACGGTCGCCGGGACCACTGGCGTGGCGGTGCCGCCCTGCTGGTCCTGCGCTTCCTGAGCCTGGGCGGCATCGTTGGCACGCTCTTCGGCGGTGCGGTTATCGCTGAACACCAGCAACAGGTAACGGCTGCGGTTCAAGGCGGCCGTCGGCACAGCGCGCACTATGGCAAATGGCTGGCCGGAGTCATGGATCACTTCCTTGACCGTCGCCACCGGGTAACCCGCCGGGAAACGCTGGCCCAGGCCGGAACTGACCAGCAAGTCGCCTTCCTTGATGTCCGCGGTGTCGGCCACATGACGCAGCTCAAGGCGTTCCGGATTGCCGGTACCGCTGGCAATCGCCCGCAGACCGTTGCGGTTCACCTGGACAGGAATGCTGTGGGTGGTGTCGGTGAGCAGCAGCACACGGGAGGTATAAGGCATCAGCTCGACCACCTGCCCCATCAGGCCACGGGCATCGAGCACCGGTTGCCCGAGCACCACGCCGTCGCGCTCACCCTTGTTGATGATGATGCGATGGGTGAAGGGATTGGGGTCCATGCCGATCAGCTCGGCCACTTCGACCTTCTCGTTGACCAGCGCGGAGGAGTTGAGCAACTCGCGCAGGCGAACGTTCTGCTCGGTCAAGGCGGCAAGCTTTTGCATGCGGCCCTGGAGCAACAGGTTTTCGGTCTTGAGTTTTTCGTTTTCGGCGACCAGTTCGGTGCGGCTGCCAAACTGGCTGGCCACACCCTGCCATAGCCGTTGTGGCAGGTCGGTGATCCAGTAGGACTGCATCAGCACCAGCGACATTTGGCTACGCACTGGCTTGAGCAGTGTGAAGCGGGCATCGACCACCATCAGCGCGACCGATAGCACGACCAGCACCAACAGGCGTACGCCCAATGAGGGGCCTTTGGCGAAAAGCGGTTTAATAAGCCGCTCCTCCCAAGCAAATGTTCTCTTTATTCATACGGCTTCAAACCGGCCTGGAGCAGAATGACAGAAGATAAACGCCAACAGGCAGCACTGCAAAGTGCTGCCTGCGAGCGGAACACATGGATGCACCCGGCGCGATTATTCGCTGGAGAGCAGGTCCATGGTGTGTTTGTCCATCATTTCCAATGCACGGCCACCGCCGCGGGCTACGCAGGTCAGCGGGTCTTCGGCGACGATCACCGGCAGACCGGTTTCCTGGGCCAGCAACTTGTCCAGGTCACGCAGCAGGGCGCCACCACCGGTCAGCACCAGACCGCGCTCGGCGATGTCCGAAGCCAGTTCCGGAGGCGATTGCTCCAGCGCGCTTTTCACCGCCTGAACGATGGTTGCCAGGGACTCTTGCAGAGCTTCCAGCACTTCATTGGAGTTCAGGGTGAATGCGCGTGGCACGCCTTCGGCCAGGTTACGGCCACGAACGTCGACTTCACGGACTTCGCCGCCCGGGTAGGCAGTACCGATTTCCTGCTTGATGCGCTCGGCGGTGGATTCGCCGATCAGGCTGCCGTAGTTGCGACGCACGTAGGTGATGATCGCTTCGTCGAAACGGTCGCCGCCGACACGTACGGATTCGGCGTAAACCACACCGTTCAGGGAGATCAGGGCAATCTCGGTGGTACCGCCACCGATATCCACGACCATCGAACCGCGGGCTTCTTCGACCGGCAGGCCGGCACCGATCGCGGCCGCCATCGGCTCTTCGATCAGGAACACTTCACGGGCACCGGCACCGAGGGCCGATTCACGGATGGCACGACGCTCGACCTGGGTGGACTTGCATGGAACGCAGATCAGCACACGAGGGCTGGGCTGCAGAAAACTGTTTTCGTGAACCTTGTTGATAAAGTATTGCAGCATCTTTTCGCAGACACTGAAGTCGGCGATCACGCCGTCCTTCATCGGACGAATGGCAGCAATGTTGCCCGGAGTACGACCGAGCATGCGCTTGGCTTCGGTACCGACAGCCACGACACTTTTCTGATTACCGTGGGTCCGAATGGCCACAACCGATGGTTCATTCAGGACAATACCGCGCTCGCGCACGTAAATAAGGGTGTTGGCAGTGCCCAGGTCAATGGAAAGATCGCTGGAAAACATGCCACGCAGTTTCTTGAACATGGGAAAGGGACCCTAGGCAACGCGTGGGTAAAAAAGTGCGGCAAACTCTAACAACGACAGGGATTTTGGGCAAGGCGCCAATATGTTAAATTGACCGCTTTTCTGTGCACCAACCCCCACAATCGCGGCCTTATGACCGTAGAAATGCGGTAGTGTTCCGACAATCTAACACACGGACGAGATCCGTTCTGTTTTCCACTGGAGAATCCCATGGCGCTTGAACGCTCCGACGTGGAAAAAATCGCTCATCTGGCCAGCCTTGGCCTCAATGAAGCCGATCTTCCACATATCACCTGCGACCTGAACAGCATTCTCGGGCTGGTGGATGCAATGCAGGCAGTCGATACCGACGGTATCGAGCCCCTGGCCCACCCGCTGGAAGCCAGCCAGCGCCTGCGCGCAGACGTTGTGACCGAGTCCAATCATCGCGAGGCCTATCAGTCCATCGCACCAGCGGTCGAAAACGGCCTGTACCTGGTTCCGAAAGTCATCGACTAAAGGGAAAGAGCCTGCAATGCATCATATGACCCTGGCCGAGATCGCCCGCGGACTCGCCGACAAGAAGTTTTCCTCCGAAGAGCTGACCAAGACCCTGCTGGCGCGTATCACCCAGCTCGACCCGCAGCTCAACAGCTTCATCAGCCTCACCGAAGATCTCGCGCTGCAGCAGGCCAAGGCCGCTGACGCCCGTCGCGCGAACGGTGAGAGCGGCGCCCTGCTCGGCGCGCCGATCGCCCACAAGGACCTGTTCTGCACCCAGGGCATCCGCACCAGCTGCGGCTCGAAGATGCTCGACAATTTCAAGGCGCCCTACGACGCCACCGTGGTCGCCAAGCTGGCCGCCGCGGGGACCGTGACTCTGGGCAAGACCAACATGGACGAATTCGCCATGGGCTCGGGCAACGAGACCAGCTATTACGGCGCGGCGAAAAACCCGTGGAACCTGGAACGCGTTCCGGGCGGCTCGTCCGGCGGTTCGGCGGCCGCGGTCGCTGCGCGCCTGCTGCCTGCCGCCACCGGCACCGACACCGGCGGCTCGATCCGCCAGCCGGCTGCATTGACCAACCTCACCGGCCTGAAACCGACCTACGGTCGCGTTTCGCGCTGGGGCATGATCGCCTACGCCTCCAGCCTCGATCAGGGCGGCCCGCTGGCGCGCACCGCCGAGGACTGCGCGATCCTGCTGCAAGGCATGGCCGGCTTCGACCCGCAGGACTCCACCAGCATCGACGAACCGGTGCCGGACTACAGCGCCAGCCTCAACGGCTCGCTGCAGGGCCTGCGCATCGGCGTACCCAAGGAATACTTCAGCGCCGGCCTCGACCCGCGCATCGCCGAGCTGATCCACAACAGCGTCAAGGAGCTGGAAAAGCTCGGCGCCGTGATCAAGGAAATCAGCCTGCCGAACATGCAGCACGCCATCCCGGCGTACTACGTGATCGCGCCGGCGGAAGCCTCCTCCAACCTGTCGCGTTTCGACGGCGTGCGCTTCGGCTACCGCTGCGAGAACCCGGCAAACCTGGAAGACCTGTACAAGCGCTCCCGTGGCGAAGGTTTCGGCAGCGAAGTGCAGCGCCGGATCATGGTCGGTGCCTACGCCCTGTCGGCCGGTTACTACGACGCCTACTACCTGAAGGCGCAGAAGATCCGTCGCCTGATCAAGAACGACTTCATGGCTGCCTTTAATGAAGTCGACATCATCCTTGGCCCGACCACGCCGAACCCGGCCTGGAAAATCGGCGACAAGAGCAGCGACCCGGTCGCTGCGTATCTGGAAGACGTTTACACCATCACCGCCAACCTCGCGGGTCTGCCGGGCTTGTCCATGCCCGCCGGCTTCGTCGACGGCTTGCCGGTCGGCGTGCAACTGCTCGCCCCGTATTTCCAGGAAGGCCGTCTGTTGAACGTTGCCCACCAGTATCAGTTGAACACTGACTGGCACACCCGCACACCAACCGGCTTCTGAGGAGAAACACATGCAATGGGAAGTCGTGATCGGGCTGGAGATTCACACCCAGCTCACCACCAAATCGAAGATTTTCTCCGGTAGCTCCACCGCCTTCGGTGCCGAGCCCAACACCCAGGCCAGCCTGGTGGACCTGGGCATGCCCGGCGTACTGCCGGTGCTGAACCAGGAAGCGGTGCGCATGGCGGTCATGTTCGGCCTGGCCATCGACGCCGAGATCGGCCAGCACAACGTGTTCGCCCGCAAGAACTACTTCTACCCCGACCTGCCCAAGGGCTACCAGATCAGCCAGATGGAACTGCCGATCGTCGGCAAGGGCCACCTGGACATCCCGCTGGAAGACGGCACGGTCAAACGCGTCGGCATCACCCGCGCGCACCTGGAAGAAGATGCCGGCAAGAGCCTGCACGAAGAGTTCAATGGCGCCAGCGGCATCGACCTGAACCGCGCCGGCACCCCGCTGCTGGAAATCGTTTCCGAGCCGGACATGCGCAGCGCCAAGGAAGCCGTGGCCTACGTCAAGTCGATCCACGCCCTGGTGCGTTACCTGGGGATCTGCGACGGCAACATGGCCGAAGGCTCCCTGCGTTGCGACTGCAACGTCTCGGTACGCCCCAAAGGCCAGACCGAGTTCGGCACTCGCTGCGAGATCAAGAACGTCAACTCGTTCCGCTTCATCGAGAAAGCCATCAACTCGGAAGTCCAGCGTCAGATCGAACTGATCGAGGACGGCGGCAAGGTGATCCAGCAGACCCGCCTGTACGACCCGAACAAGGACGAGACCCGTCCGATGCGCAGCAAGGAAGAAGCCAACGACTACCGTTACTTCCCCGACCCGGACCTGCTGCCAGTGGTCATCGAGGACTCGTTCCTCGACCAGGTACGCGCCACCCTGCCCGAGCTGCCACCGCAGAAACGCGAGCGCTTCCAGGCGCAGTTCGGCCTGTCGGTCTACGACGCCAGCGTACTGGCCACCAGCCGCGAACAGGCGGACTACTTCGAGAAGGTCGCGAGCATCGCCGGTGATGCCAAGCTCGCCGCCAACTGGGTCATGGTCGAGTTGGGCAGCCTGCTGAACAAGCAGGGCCTGGAAATCGACGAGGCGCCAGTCTCGGCCGAGCAACTGGGCGGCATGCTGCTGCGCATCAAGGACAACACCATCTCCGGCAAGATCGCCAAGACCGTGTTCGAAGCCATGGCCAATGGCGAAGGCAGCGCCGACGAAATCATCGACAAGCGCGGCCTCAAGCAGGTCACCGATACCGGCGCCATCTCCGCCGTGCTGGACGAAATGCTGGCGGCCAACGCCGAGCAGGTCGAACAGTATCGCGCCGCTGATGAAGCCAAGCGCGGCAAGATGTTCGGCTTCTTCGTCGGCCAGGCGATGAAGGCTTCCAAAGGCAAGGCCAACCCGCAGCAAGTGAACGAATTGCTGAAAAGCAAACTCGAAGGCTGACTGCAGTGTTGATGGCGGAGTTCGAATATTCCGCCCCTGTAGGAGCGAGCGTGCTCGCGATTGCGTTGTCTCAGACAGGACGCTATCGCGAGCAAGCTCGCTCCTACTCTTGTATCTGGGGTCCCGTATTGATGAAACGCTTGCTGGGCTGCCTGGCCCTTTTCTCACTCCTGGCCGGCTGCGCCAGTCATGTCATCGACCCGCGGGGTTACGACAAGACCGGCGTCGCTTCCTATTACGGCGCCAAGCACCATGGCAAACGCACCGCCAGCGGCGAACCCTTCAACCAGCACGGCATGACCGCCGCGCACCGCGAGCTGCCATTCGGCACCCGGGTCAAAGTCACCAACCTCAATAACGACAAGAGCGTCGTGGTCCGGATCAACGACCGCGGCCCGCATACCCGTGGCCGCCTGATCGATTTGTCGCGTGCCGCCGCGCAACAGTTGGGTATGATCAGAAGCGGCACCGCCAAGGTGCGCGTGCAAGCCATCAGCGACTGACCCACGGAGCCCTGATCATTTTCGGATTAACCGATTTACCGCTGCTCAGCGTTCTCCAGTTGTTCAGTGGCCTGGTCCTGCTGGTCGTCGGCGCCGAATTGCTGGTACGCGGCGCGGTCCGCCTCGCCGCCCGCCTGCGCGTACGAGCGCTGATCATTGGCCTGAGCATCGTCGCCTTCGGCAGCAGCGCCCCGCAGATGGCCGTCAGCCTGCAAGCTACCCTGGCGGAAAACACCGATATCGCCGTCGGCAGCGTGATCGGCAGCGGCATCTTCAACATCCTGGTGACCCTCGGCCTGTCCGCCCTGATCATTCCGCTGCGGGTATCGCGCCAGCTGGTGCGGCTGGACATCCCGTTGATGATCCTCGCCAGCCTGCTGGTGTTCGCCCTGGCCTACAACGAAGAACTGACGCCCCTCGACGGCCTGATCCTGCTGGCGACCCTGATCCTCTACCTGGGGTTGCTGCTGCGCCAGTCGCGGCACTCGGCGCGCCCACAGTCCCAGCAAGGTTCCGACGCACCCCGCGCGCACTGGCTGAGCAGCCTGCTGTGGATGATCGGCGGCCTGCTCCTGCTGGTGTTCGCCGGCCATCTGCTGGTCGAGGCGGCGGTGGAAGTCGCCACCGACCTGGGGCTGTCCGAGCGCATCATCGGCCTGACCATAGTCGCCGTCGGCACCTCCCTGCCGGCCCTGGCCACCTCGCTGATCGCCGCCTTGCGTGGCCAGCGCGACATTGCCGTGGGCAACGTCATCGGCAGCAACCTGTTCAATCTGCTGGGAGTCCTGGGTTTCACCGCCCTGGTGGCGCCAACGCCCTTGTCGGTATCGCCCAATGCCGTGGACTTCGACCTGCCAGTAATGCTCGGCGTCGCGGTGCTGTGCCTGCCGGTGTTCTATTCGGGTTATCGGGTCACCCGCGCCGAAGGCCTGCTGTTTCTCGGCCTGTACCTGGCCTATGGGCTGCACGTGGTGTCCTTCACCACCGGCATGCCGCTGGCCGGCAAGCTGGAAGACTTGATGCTGTTTTTTGTCCTGCCAGTGCTGGTGGCGTTCCTGCTGTTCAGTTCGCTGCGGGCCTGGCGCCGCCAACATAAAAAAGGGGAAGCGCAATGACCGAGAATAAAAAGCAGGGCGTGGAAATGCGCCGCCAGGTGATGGGCGATGCCTTTGTCGATCGCGCCCTGGGCAACGCCACCGAGTTCAGCCAGCCGCTGCAGGACTTCGTCAACGAACATGCCTGGGGCAGCGTCTGGAACCGCGAAGGCCTGCCGCTGAAAACCCGCAGCCTGATCACCCTCGCCGCCCTGACCGCGCTCAAGTGCCCGCAGGAGCTCAAAGGCCATGTCCGCGGCGCCCTGAATAACGGCTGCACGGTGGAAGAGATTCGCGAGGCGCTGCTGCATTGTGCGGTGTATGCCGGCGTACCGGCGGCGATCGACGCGTTCCGCGCCGCCCAGGAAGTGATCGACACTTACCAGAAAGCGGAATGATTCCCTTGCAGGAGCGGCCGGTCGACGCTCGATTGCCCGCGATGGCAGTGTGTCAGGCAGGTCGCTATCGCGGGCAAGTCGGATCGCCGCCCGCTCGCTCCTACAGAACCCCGATCAGATCCACCCGCCCCACTGCAGCAGAAAGATCCCGATATTGGTGGTCACCGCCGCCATCAGCGTGGTGATGACGATGATTGCCGCCGCCAGCTCATGATTGCCATTGGCCGCCCGGGCCATGACAAAACTCGCCGCCGCGGTCGGGCTGCCGAAATACAGGAACAGAATCCCCAGTTCCGCCCCGCGGAATCCGCAGAGCCAGGCCCCCAGGGTGGCGAGGATCGGCAGGCCGACCATTTTCACCAGGCTCGAACTCAAGGCCAGGTCGCCGCTCTCGCGCAGCGCCGCCAGGGACAAGGTGCCGCCGATGCAGATCAAGGCCAGCGGCAGGGTCATCTGCGCCAGGTACTGGCCAGACGTCTCCAGCCAGGTCGGCAGGCCGATCTGGAACACGGCGAAAGGCGCTGCCGCCAGGACGCTGATGATCAACGGGTTGCTGACCACGCTTTTGCAGATGCTCCACGGATCGGACTTGATCACCGGGCTGTACACCGCCAGGACGATGGTCGACAGGGTGTTGTAGAACAGGATCACCAGCGCCGCGAGAATCGCCCCGAGGGAAATCCCGTAGTCGCCATACATGCTGGCCGCGAGCGCCAGGCCGATGACCCCGTTGTTGCCGCGAAAGGCTCCCTGGGTGTAGATGCCGCGATCTTCCCGCGGGCAGCGCCAGATCGCCCAGCCCCAGGCGAAGGCAAAGCTGGCCAGGGTGGCCACGGCGAAATAGATCAGCAGCCCGGGCTTGAGCGCCGAATGCAGGTCGGCGTGAAGAATCCCGAGAAACAGCAGCGCCGGCATGGTGACGTTGAACACCAGGGCCGACGCTGTGTGGATAAAACCGTCGTTGATCCAGCCGATGCGCTTGAGCAGCACACCGAGAAACAACATGGCGAATACCGGCGCGGTGATATTCAGCGTTTCGAGAAAAATGGCCAGCATGCCGGGTCAACCTTGAACCTGTCGTTAGGCGGCTAATGATAAGCCAGCCCGCGCGCTTAAGCCCGATGGATTTGTCTCTCGGCAACTTCAAAATCCGCGCCCGCTGCGCGGTCGTTCGCAGCCTGCGGCAGCGGCTACAGGGATTGCGGGGGCCGTCAGCTGTGGACTTGTCAGGTAATCGGCGCCGGATTGAACAAGGTGATGTCGTTATGCAGCTTGTGCCGTTCGGCCCAGGTCTGCTGCTTGCCACTGGCCACGTCCAGGTAGAAGTGGAACAGCTCCCAGCCCAGCTCTTCGATACTCGCCCGCCCGGTGGCGATGCGCCCGGCATCGATGTCGATCAGGTCCGGCCAGCGCTGGGCCAGTTCGGAACGGGTCGAGACCTTGACCACCGGCGCCATCGCCAGCCCGTAAGGCGTGCCACGCCCGGTGGTGAACACATGCAGGTTCATCCCCGCCGCCAGCTGCAAGGTGCCGCAGACAAAGTCGCTGGCCGGCGTCGCGCAGAAGATCAGGCCCTTGCGGGTAAAGCGCTCGCCCGGCCCGAGCACGCCATTGATCGCGCTGCTGCCGGACTTGACGATGGACCCCAGGGACTTCTCGACGATGTTCGACAACCCGCCCTTCTTGTTGCCCGGCGTGGTATTGGCGCTGCGGTCGGCCTCGCCCTTGGCCAGGTAGCGGTCGTACCAGTCCATCTCGCGCACCAGCTCCCGGGCCACTTCTGTGGATTCGGCGCGGGAAGTCAGCAGGTAGATGGCATCGCGCACCTCGGTGACTTCGGAAAACATCACCGTCGCGCCGGCCCGCAGCAACAGGTCCGAGGCATAGCCCAGGGCCGGGTTGGCGGTGATCCCGGAAAAGGCATCACTGCCACCACATTGCATACCAAGGACCAGCTCCGAAGCCGGCACGGTTTCCCGGCGCCGCTGATCGAGCTTCTGCAAACGCACTTCGGCCAACTCCATGATCTGCTCGATCATCTCGGTAAAACCCTGGCTGGCGTCCTGCAGGCGGTACAGCCAGGGCTCGCTGAGGTCCACCGAGCTGTCGCCTTCGTGCATCACCTGCCCGGCCTGCAACTTCTCGCAGCCCAGGCTGATTACCAGGGCTTCGCCCCCCAGGTTCGGGTTGCGCGCCAGGTTGCGCACGGTGCGGATCGGGATATAGGCATCGGTGGCGGTGATCGCCACGCCGCAGCCATAGCTGTGGGTCAGCGCCACCACATCGTCGACGTGGGGATACCTGGGCAGCAGTTCGTCCTTGATGCGCTTGACCGCATGATCGAGCACCCCGGCCACACATTGCACGGTGGTGGTGATCCCCAGAATGTTGCGCGTACCGACCGTGCCGTCGGCATTGCGATAACCCTCGAAGGTAAAGCCGTCCAGGGGCGCCTGGGCCGCCGGCACTTCGGTAGCCAGCGGCAAGCTGTCCAGCGGCGGCGCGCTGGGCATGCGCAACTGCTCTTCCCTGACCCAGCTGCCGCGCTGGATCGGCTGCAAGGCATAACCGATGGTCTGGCCGTAGCGGATCACCGGGTCGCCTTCGGCGATATCTTCCAGCGCCACCTTGTGGCTCTGGGGGACGAAGTCCAGGGTCACCAGGCCGTCGGCGAACGCCGTGCCTGCCGGTACGCCCTGGTCATTGACCACAACCACCACGTTGTCCCGCTCGTGCAGGCGGATGTAGCGCGGCGAATCGGAATGTTCAATCAACTGCATGACGCCGCCCCTTCATGAATGCGCTTGGGAAAGTTGGGTCAGCTCGGGGCCGTTGCTCGGTGGATCCTTGAGCACCACGCGCTTGATCGGACCGACGATCGCCAGGTAGCTGAACACTGCCAGCAGCGCGTTGCAGCCGACGAACACCAACGCCCATTTGAACGAGCCGGTGGAACTGATGATGTAGCCGATGACGATCGGCGTGGTGATCGACGCCAGGTTGCCGAAGGTGTTGAACAGGCCGCCGCTCAAGCCGGCGATCTGCTTCGGCGAAGTGTCGGACACCACCGCCCAGCCGAGCGCGCCCACGCCTTTGCCGAAGAACGCCAGGGCCATGAAGCCCACCACCATCCATTCGATGTCCACATAGTTGCAGGCCACGATGCTGCTGGAGACCAGCAGACCGGCGATGATCGGCGCCTTGCGGGCGAAGGTCAGGGAATGCCCTTTGCGTAGCAGGTAGTCGGAAATCACCCCGCCAAGCACCCCACCGATAAAACCGCAGATGGCCGGCAAGGAGGCGATGAAGCCAGCCTTGAGAATGGTCATGCCACGCTCCTGCACCAGGTACACCGGGAACCAGGTCAGGAAAAAGTAAGTGATGCCGTTGATGCAGTACTGGCCCAGGTACACGCCGAGCATCATGCGATTGGTCAGCAACTGGCGCAGGTAGTCCCATTTCGGGCCGTCGCTGCGTTTGCCTTTGCCGTCCTGGTCCATGTCGACCATGCCGCCGTTGTCGGCGATGTGCTTGAACTCGGCCTCGTTGATCAGCGGGTGCTGGCGCGGGCTGTAGATCACCTTGAGCCAGACCAGCGAGAAGACGATGCCGATCACCCCCATCACGATGAACACGTGCTGCCAGCCAAAGTGATAGACGATCCAGCCCATCAGCGGCGCGAACAGCACCGTGGCGAAATACTGCGCCGAGTTGAAGATCGCCGAAGCCGTACCGCGCTCGGCGGTGGGGAACCAGGCCGCGACAATCCGCGCGTTGCCGGGGAAGGACGGTGCCTCGGCCAGCCCCACCAGGAAGCGCAGCATGAACAACGCCACCACCGCGGTGGAAACGCCGAACTCACCGACATAACCCTGCAGCACGGTGAACAGCGACCAGGTGAAGATGCTCAGGGCATAGATTTTTTTCGAGCCGAAGCGGTCGAGCAGCCAGCCGCCGGGGATCTGCCCCGCTACATAAGCCCAACCGAATGCGGAGAAGATATAACCGAGGGTGACGGCGTCGATGCCGAGGTCTTTTTGCAGGCTGGAACCCGCGATGGCGATGGTGGCGCGGTCGGCATAGTTGATCGTGGTCACCAAAAACAGCATGAACAGGATCAGGTAGCGGACGCGAGTCGGCTTGGTCGCTTGCATATGGATGTACTCCCACTAGTTATTTTTATGCGGGTAAACATGCGTTTCATCGACCCCGCCGAGCCTCAGGCAACGGCCGGCGGGGGTACGGCGGGGCTTAGGATCCGATGTAGGAAGTCTTCACCACGGTGTAGAACTCCTGCGCGTAGCGACCTTGCTCGCGGGAACCATAGGATGAACCTTTGCGGCCACCAAAAGGTACGTGGTAATCGACGCCGGCCGTCGGCAGGTTGACCATGACCATCCCGACCTGGGAGTGGCGCTTGAAGTGGTTGGCGTATTTCAGCGACGTGGTGGCGATGCCCGCCGACAGGCCGAATTCGGTGTCGTTGGCCATGGCCAGCGCCGCCTCGTAATCAGCCACCCGTACCACGTTGGCCACCGGGCCGAAGATCTCTTCGCGGCTGATGCGCATCGAGGCCTGGCTGTCGGCGAACAGGGTCGGCGCGAGGAAATAACCTTCGGTATCGCAAGTCACCAGGCCGCCGCCGCTGACCAGCCGCGCCCCTTCGGACTGGCCGATATCGATGTACTTCAAGTCCTGTTCGAGCTGCGCCTGGGACACCACCGGACCGATATCGGTGCCGGCCCGCAGCGCATGGCCGACCTTGATCGAACCCATGCGTTCGGCCATCGCCGCGACGAACCGGTCGTGGATGCCCGCGGTGACGATCAGCCGGCTGGAAGCGGTGCAACGCTGCCCGGTGGAATAGAAGGCACTCTGTACCGCCAGTTCCACCGCCTGCTTGAGGTCGGCATCGTCGAGGATGATCTGCGGGTTCTTGCCGCCCATTTCCAGCTGCACCTTGGCCTGGCGCGAGACGCAGCTGACGGCGATCTGCCGGCCCACGCCCACGGAACCGGTGAAGCTGATGCCGTCGACTTTCGGGCTGTTGACCAGGGCATCGCCGACCAGCCGGCCGCTGCCCATCACCAGGTTGAACACCCCGGCCGGGAAGCCGGCGCGGGAGATGATTTCCGCCAGGGCCCAGGCACAGCCCGGCACCAGCTCGGCGGGCTTGAGCACCACGCAGTTGCCGTAGGCCAGGGCCGGGGCGATCTTCCATGCCGGGATGGCGATCGGGAAGTTCCACGGGGTGATCAGGCCGACCACGCCCAGGGCTTCGCGGGTCACTTCGACGTTGACCCCCGGACGCACCGACGGCAGGTAATCCCCCGACAGGCGCAGGCATTCGCCGGCAAAGAACTTGAAGATGTTGCCGGCGCGGGTCACCTCGCCGATGGCCTCGGGCAGGGTCTTGCCCTCCTCCCGGGCCAACAGGGTGCCGAGCTCTTCGCGACGGGCGAGGATCTCGCTGCCGACCTTGTCCAGGGCATCGCTGCGCGCCTGGATACCGGAAGTCGACCAGGTCGGGAATGCATCGCGCGCCACATCGATCGCGGCATGCACCTGAGCCAGGTCGGCCTTGGCGTATTCGCCAATGACATCGGACAACTCGGACGGGTTGATATTGGTCGAGTAGTCGGCACCGGCAAGCCATTGGCCACCGATGTAATTATCGAAGCGTTTTACCTCTGCCACGCGCCCTCTCCTTACACAAAAGCCTTACGCAAAAGGCCGCTGATTGCTCAGCGGCCCCGGGGATGGATTACTGCGCGCCCTGGGCGTCGATCAACGCCGCCAGCGCTGCATATTCTTCCGGCAACAGGTCGGTCAACGGCGCCCGCACCGGGCCTGCGTCATGGCCGACGATGCGGGCTCCGGCCTTGACGATGCTCACCGCATAACCGGCCTTGCGGTTGCGGATATCCAGGTAAGGCAGGAAGAAGTCATCGATGATCTTGCCGACCGTGGCGTGATCTTCCCGGGCAATCGCGTGGTAGAAATCCATCGCGGTTTTCGGGATGAAGTTGAACACCGCCGAGGAATACACCGGCACGCCCAGGGCCTTGTAGGCCGCGGCGTAGACTTCGGCGGTCGGCAGGCCGCCCAGGTAGCTGAAGCGATCGCCCAGACGGCGACGGATCGACACCATCAGCTCGATATCGCCCAGGCCGTCCTTGTAGCCGATCAGGTTCGGGCAGCGCTCGGCCAGGCGCTCCAGCAGCGGCGCGGTCAGGCGGCAGACGTTACGGTTGTAGACCACCACACCGATCTTCACCGATTTGCACACCGCTTCCACATGAGCGGCGACCCCATCCTGACTGGCTTCGGTCAGGTAGTGCGGCAGCAGCAACAGGCCCTTGGCACCCAGGCGCTCGGCCTCCTGGGCGTACTCGATGGCCTGGCGGGTCGAGCCGCCGACGCCGGCCAGGATCGGCACGCTGCTGGCGCAGGTGTCGACCGCAGTCTTGATGATTTCCGAATATTCGCTGGCCGCCAGGGAGAAAAACTCACCGGTGCCGCCTGCCGCGAACAGCGCCGAGGCGCCGTATGGGGCCAGCCATTCCAGGCGCTTGATATAGCCCGCGCGATGGAAATCGCCCTGGGCGTTGAAATCGGTCACCGGGAAAGACAGCAGGCCGGAGGAGAGGATGGACTTCAGTTCTTGTGGATTCATTATTCGAACACCCTGGGACACACATTGTGATGAAAAACATATCAGCCTTGGCTGAAGTTGTAAGTCATCGTACAACTTAAAAAGCAATCGTCAACAGCAATTCGTCAGCCATCGCCAAAATACACGGCAAAAAATACCTGCTTGACGAGTCAGGATTTTGCTTTATGCTCGCAAACAACTGTATATGCATACAGTTAATTTCTTGAAATACCTACGACATATCAAGGAGCTAGAAATGTCAGGTCTACACACTCAGCAGCGGGAACAGCTGCAGCACAAAAGCCAGGTCGTTGCCGATCTGGACAGCCTTTTCAGCGAACGCGGCATTGCCATTTCCGGTGATGGCGACCACCTGGTGCTGATCGCCGACGGTCATCACACCATCAAGTATCACCAGCCCGGGCTCCTCCCCGCGGCCCCTGGCAAAAACCTCAAGGCCCTGCCCCAGCTGCGTTTCGAGGGTGGCGAGCACACCGCCATCGGCGATGCCACCCTGCTGCGTTTCGTCAAGGACGCCCCCGGCGTTCCAGCCTGGCAGGTGGAATTGCACCTGCCCAATGGCCTGGCCCTGACCTACGGCCAGGTGGTGGCGCTGGGCGGCGATTTCTATGGCATCCCCGACCAGCCGATCTGCGAAGGCGCGACGCCGGTGGATCGTTTGCAGCGTTTTACCGCCGCGTTCAACTCCCTCGCCGTGTTGCCAGCGGCCAAGGACGAGGCGAAACAGATTCTCGCGGTAATGCAGAAGGAAATCGCCGCCGCCAACCAGGCGCTCAAGGACGGCAGGCAACCTCACGAGGCCTATGACGCCCTGGGAGATACGTTGTCCGAAGAGTGGAACAAGATCACCGGCGGCGGCAGCTTCGCCTCGGCGCTGTTCCCCCTGGGTCGCTACCTGAAGCTGGCGGCCAACAATGCCGACCATTTCGGCGAGTGGGCGCTGCTGGCCTATATCGCCGGGCACACCGCGGCCCTGCAGCAGGCGGTACTGGCGCACAAGAACGCCGACGAGAAGCAGCTGGAACTGGCCTACGCCATGAACGCCTTCGCCGATCACTTCCTCACCGACCTGTTCTCCGCCGGCCATGTACGGGTACCGCGCAAGCAACTGGCGGCGGTGGTCACGCCGAGCGACCTGGGTTCGCTGATCACCCGCTTCATGCACGACGAGGACAGCAAGTTCGGCCTCAACGTCAGCAACGCCCAGGGCGACCGCTGGCATGCCTATGGCGACAAGCGTTATTTCGACACCCTCGACAGCAACAACCGCAAGCAGGTCAAGTTGGCAGTCCAGCGCTCGGCGGACGAGATTTTCGAAAGCTACCTCAGCGGCGCGGCCCCAACGCCCGGCAACTTCACGGCGCTGAAACTGTTGCCGGACCTGAACGCAGCGAAGAGCGGCAACTTTTCACCGCTGTTCGTGATGCAGGGCGACAAGGTGCTGCGACGCAGCGACGTGAACAACCTCAACGACACCAAGACCATCGACAACTGGTGGGGCTGGAGCACCTACCTGCTGCTCAAGGACTACAAGCCCAACAAGCCGGCGGGCTACCTGGAAGCGCCGACGCTTGCTCCGAGCATCCAGGCCGATGGCTGGCAGACCCAGACACCCAGCGAACCCAACTGGCTGCCCGGCAATGCCGTGCGTTATGCCTTCAGCTACACCAACGGTTTGAACGAGTCGTACATCGGCCCATGGTCCGCCTACGCCGAACTGAGCGAGCGCTTCCAGCCGACCCTGAATGTGCCGGTGGACACCAGCGGCGGTTCCAGCGGACGCAACATTTTCCGTCAGTTCCGCGGTGGCTCGCCGGAGCTGATCGCCTCGATTGACAAGGCCGCCACCACTTACATCGACCGCAATGCCTGATAAGGACATCGACATGGCTATCAATCTGACTCTAGAACTGGCCTCGGGCCAATCCCTGCAGGGCGCGCCCCTGGAACTGCTGGTCAACGGCGCTCCCGTCGCGCGGGCAACCGTCGACCAGCAAGGGCGCGTGACCTTCGATGCCAAACCCGCAGCCGGGCAACTGGCCGTGAGGGTGGATCGCTCGATTCTCAAAGGCCGCTAAAAGCATCGCGAGCAAGCTTCGCTCCTACCGAAGCCAAGCAGTGTTTCTGTAGGAGCGAGCGGGCGGCGATCCGACTTGCCCGCGATAACGGCACGATAACCTGACACAGGCGCCCAACCTCCCCGGTCTGGCGCCTGTTGCGCTTATCCGCGCTGCGCCTCTGCCTCTTCATGGGCATGGCGCAGCCGTTCGCGGCTGTTGGTCAGGTGCAGACGCATGGCCGCCCGGGCCGCGTCCGAATCCTGGCGGGCAATGGCTTCATAGATTTCTTCATGCTCGCGGCTCAGGCGGCTCATGTAGTGCTGCTGATCGTCGTGAGCCAGGCGTGCCGAATTCAGGCGGGTGCGCGGAATGATGCTGGTTCCCAGGTGGGTCATGATGTCGGTGAAATAGCGGTTGCCCGTGGCCAGGGCAATCTGCAGGTGGAACTGGAAATCCGAGGCCACCGCATCGCTGTCGTGGGCCGCGCTTTCATTGAGGGCATCCAGCGCCGCCCGCATCGCCGCCAGTTGCTCGCTGCTGCGCCGCTGCGCGGCCAGCCCGGCCGACTCCACTTCCAGGCTGATGCGCAGTTCCAGGATCGCCAGCACATCGCGCAAGGTCACCACGGTCGCCGGATCGATCCTGAAGCCGCTCGGGCTCGGCGTGTCGAGCACAAAGGTGCCGATACCGTGGCGGGTTTCCACCTGGCCGGCGGCCTGCAACCGGGAAATGGCTTCGCGCACCACGGTCCGGCTGACGCCATGGGCCTCCATGATCGCCGACTCGGTGGGCAACTTGTCACCGCGCTTGAGCTGACCGTCGCGAATCTGCTCCGACAGCACGGTCACCAGCTCCTGGGCGAGGCTACGGCGCTTGCGTGGAAGGCGGGGCGCCGTGTTCTGGTTGTCCATGGTGAAGTTCTTTCTCCGAAAACTGATGACGCATCATAGCTCAGCCGGGTTGTACGATCACTGTTGACTACACCGTCACCGCCTGGTCGACCAGATGCCCGCGCTCGATGCGGATGTGCCGCGGGTGGAAACGCTTGAGGCTGCTGCGATGCCCGACGCTGACAATGCTCAGCCCCGGCAACTGGTCGATCAGCGCCTGGTACAGGGTTGCCTCATCTTCTTCGTCCATGGCCGAGGTGGCCTCATCCATGTACAGCCATTGCGGCGCATAGAGCAACGCACGGGCAAAGGCCAGGCGCTGTTGCTCGCCCGGGGACAGCATGCGCTGCCAGTGATTGCTCTCGTCCAGGCGAGACACCAGGTGCGGCAGTCGGCAGGTTTCCAGCACCTGCACGTAACGCTCCTGCGGGTAGGTGTCGCCCGACTGTGGATAACTCAAGGCTTCGCGCAGGCTGCCAATCGGCAGGTAAGGCTTTTGCGGCAGGAACAGATAACGCTCGGCGGGCATGCGAATGCTGCCGTGACCGGCCGGCCAGAGCCGCCCCATCGCCCGCAGCAGGGTACTTTTGCCACTGCCGGAACGGCCGCTGAGCATCAGGCGCTCACCGGGGGTCACGGTCATCTCGGCACCGGCCAGCAGGTGCCGGCCATCCGCCAGATCCAGGCCAAGGTTATGCACCTGCAGGGTTTCACCCTGGCTCTGCACGTCGATGGCTGGCGCGCGCTCTTCGTTTTCGCTCATGGCCTGGCGGAAGCTCAGCAGCCGGTCGCAGGTGGCGCGCCATGCCGCAAGCTCGGAATAGGCGGTGATGAACCAGCTGAAGTTCTCCTGGACGTTGCCGAATGCCGAGTTGATCTGCATCAGCTCGCCCAGTTCGATCTTGCCCGTCAGGTAACGCGGGGCCGCGACGATGAAGGGGAAAATGATCGCGATCTGGCCGTAGCCCGAGGTGAAGAAGGTCAGGCGCTTGGACACTTTCATGATGTCCCAGAAGTTGTGCCAGACCATGCCGAAGCGAGCGCTGAGGCGTTTGTTCTCATTCGGTTCGCCGTCATACAGGGCAATGCTCTCGGCGTTCTCCCGCACCCGCACCATGGAAAAACGCAGGTCTGCCTCGAAACGTTGCTGGTTGTTGTTCAAGCCAATCAGGCGTCGACCGATCAAGTGGGTCAGCCAGCTGCCGACGGCGGCGTACACCAGGGCGCACCAGAACATGTAGCCGGGAATGGTGTAGCCGAAGACTTCGATACTGCCCGACACGCCCCACAGGATGATCGAGAACGACACCAGGCTGACCACGGTACGCAGCAGGCCCAGGGCGAGCCCCAGGGTATTGCTGGTGAAGCTGTTGAGGTCTTCGGAAATCCGCTGGTCCGGGTTATCGGTGTAGCCGCCCTGCTCCAGCTGGTAGTAATTCTTGTGGCCCAGCCAGCGGGCGAAGTGTTTTTCCGTGAGCCAGGCGCGCCAGCGGATGGTCAGCATCTGGGTCAGGTAGAGCCGGTAGACCGCGGCCAGGATGGCCACCGCGGCAATTCCGCAGAAATACAGGATCAGCTGCCAGAACGCCGCCTCGTCCTTCTTTTGCAGGGCGTTGTAGAAATCCTTGTACCAGCTGTTGATCCACACCGAGATCGCCACGCTGAATAGGGTCAGGGCCACCACCGCGAACAGCAGCAACCAGGCCTTGCCCTTCTCTTCACTGCGCCAGTAAGGCGTAGTCATTTCCCAGACACGACGGAAAAACTGCCCGCGCACAGCATCGTTGACCGCGGAATACTCAGCGTTCTGATTCATCATCAAGGCTCGATTGGGATAGGGACAAGCATCGAGCCGATCATAGAGGATCGGCTCGTTTTTTCACTTGTCCTGAGGACATTCGTTCAGTCGCGGTTCAGCGACGAACCGGGCGCTTCTGCAACTTGCGTTGCAGCGTTCGACGGTGCATGCCCAGGGCGCGGGCAGTGGCGGAGATGTTGCCTTCGTGTTCGGTCAGCACCCGCTGGATGTGCTCCCATTGCAGGCGGTCCACCGACATCGGGTTTTCCGGCACCAGGGTGTCGAGGTCGGCGTGCTCGGAGAGCAGCGCGGCCAGCACGTCGTCGGCGTCCGCCGGTTTGCACAGGTAGTTGCAGGCGCCGCGCTTGATCGCTTCGACTGCGGTGGCGATGCTCGAATAACCGGTGAGGATCACCACGCGCATTTCCGGATCGAGCTCTAGCAGCTTGGGCAGCAGCACCAGGCCGGAGTCGCCATCCATCTTCAGGTCCAGCGCGGCGAAGTCCGGCAGGTCCTGCTGGGCGAGGGCCAGGCCTTCCTCGGCGGAACCCGCGGTGCTGACGCGGAAGCCGCGACGGCTCATGGCTCGCGCCATCACCCGGGTGAAGGTGGCGTCGTCATCCACCAGCAACAGATGCGGCAGTTCTTCGCCTTCGACTTGGATTTCGTCACTCATGTTGGTCTCCTCGGGCGCCGTGGGGCAGGCGCAGCTCGGTGAGCGTGCCGCCTTCCTCATGACTGTAGAGTTTCACTGAGCCACCGGCGCGTGTCACGCTGGCCTTGCTCAAAAACAGGCCCAGGCCGAAACCTTTGCCCTTGGTGGTAAAAAACGGTTTGCCGATCTGCTCGGCGATGGCCAGCGGCACACCGGCGCCGTGGTCACGAATACTGATGGTCAGGTTCTCGGCGTCCCAATCCAGCTGGACTTCCAGCCCTTCCGGACAAGCGTCTGCTGCATTGTTCAGCAGGTTGAGCAACGCCTGGGTCAGGTCCGGCGGCGGCGCCAGCCGCGGCATCGTGCCCTTGCCCAGCAATTGGAAGCGGTAGCTGGCTTCGGGGCGCATCAGGTGCCAGCGGTTCAGCGCTTCGTCGAGCCAGACAGTGACATCCTGCATCTCCACCGCCAGCCGGCGGTTGGCCTCGGCGGCGCGTACCAGTTGCTGCAGGGTTTCCTTGCACAGTTTGACCTGGTCCTGGAGCACGCCCAGGTCATCTTGCAGCATTGGGTCGAGGTGGTCCTGGCGCATTTCCTTGAGCAGCACGCTCATGGTCGCCAGGGGCGTTCCCAACTCGTGGGCGGCACCAGCGGCCTGGGTCGCGACAGCCAGCAACTGCTGGTCGCGCAGGCCCTCTTCGCGGCGGATCGCCCGCAGCTCCTCCTGCCGCCGCAGTTCCTCGGCCATTCTCGCGGCGAAGAAGGTGATCACCGCCGCGGCCAGGGCGAAGCTCAGCCACATCCCGTAGATCTGCAGGTTCTCCCGGGCGATGGGGAAAGTCTGCAGCGGGTAGAACTGCGCCAGCAGCAAGGTGTACATGGTCAGCGCGATACCGGAAAGGACCACCGAATAGCGCCATGGCAAAGTCACGGCGGCGATGGTCAGCGGCACCAGGTAATAGGAGACGAAGGGATTGGTCGAGCCGCCGGAGAAATACAACAGGGCACTGTGGATAAACAAATCACAAGCCAGTTGCACGGCATATTCCAGCTCGGTGACCGGCCACGAGGTGCGCAGGCGAATGGCGGTGAAGGCGCAGAGGATCAGCGACAGACCCAGGGTGACGGCCAGTTGCAGCCAGGGCAGCGGCAACAAGTCGAACCAGTAGGCGAGCCCCACCGAGCCGGCCTGAGCGGCCAGAACCAGGATGCGGATGAAAGTCAGACGCCAGAGGTTCTGGCGAGTGGCGGAAAGCAGTTGTACGGGGGCGAGCATGAGCTCTCCTGATGAGCGCTCCAGGCGGATCGCGACGAGTATAACCAAGCAGCGGCCCGGACAGGCAAAACTGCGGCAAACCGCCACAGTCTTGGGCAATGGCCAATCGCGGGCAAGCCTTGCCTGCAAAAACACCACCTGCCTGTAGGAACGAGGCTTGCCCGCGATAGAGCGCAAAGCGCTCGCCATCCCCATCTCAGAGTCCGGCTCGAGAACAGATTACGACTGCTGCGCAGTCGAGCGCAGGCTTCGCCAGCGGCTACAAAAACCTCCGTAGTTGGCGTTGGGTAATAGATGTATAGAAGTTGTTAACGGGCCGAACCAGACAATAAAAGCTAGAGTCTGATGGTTTCACGCAGGCTGGGACCCAATACCTGCGGACCGCACTCAAGGAGTTTTCATGCATACATTCAGTCGCAGCGCCGCCCTTCTCGCCCTCAGCGCCGGCACCCTCGCCAGCCTGCCGGCCCTGGCCGCCGATGAGCTTCATTACAACCAGATCTCCCTGCGCGCCGAAGTCAGTCAGGAAGTGGCCCGCGACCTGATGATCGTCACCCTCTACAGCGAATCGCAGAACGCCGACCCGGCCAAGCTCGCCGCGGAAATCACCACCACCATGAACAAGGCCCTGGGCCAGGCACGCCAGGTCAAGGACATCACCTTGCGCCAGGGCAGCCGCAACAGCTACCCGATCTACGACACCAAGGGCCAGAAGATCACCGGCTGGCGCGAACGCGCCGAACTGCGCCTGGAAAGCTCGGACTTCGCCGCGCTGTCCAAGCTCACCGGCGAACTGCTGACCGACCTGAAGATGGGCGGGATGGATTTCGCCATCGCCGACCCGACCCGCAAGGCCAGCGAAGACAAGCTGCTCAAGGAAGCGGTCGATGCCTTCAAGGCTCGTGCGCAGCTGACCACCGAAGCGCTGGGCGGCAAGGGCTACAAGATCGTCAACCTGAACCTCAACAGCAACGGTTATCCACAACCGTATCTGCGCGGGCCGGTGATGATGAAAGCCGCGGGCATGGATGCGGCGCCGGTCACTCCGGAAGTCGAGGCCGGCACCAGCCAGGTCAGCATGACCGCCGATGGCTCGATCGAAGTCCTGATGCCGTAACGTTTTCCCTGCCCGTCCCCAAAAAAACGGCGGTGACCTCCAGCACCAATGAGGTTACCGCGTTTTTTTTGCTACCCACCGTTTCAACCCAGCCTGAGGGACTCGCCCTTTTTTGGAATAGAGGGGGTGAACTCGGCCACATCGGTGATGCTAAAGTTACGGCCCCCGGTATGGCGCCTATCAGACGTCATTGACGTCCACCGGGTATACTGCGCCTTTCCTATAAGAGTCTCTCCAATGACCGCAGACCGCATCGGCGAACGCCTGCGTCGCTATCGCCGCGCCGCCAAGAAAACCCTGCGCCAGATCGCCAGCGAATCCGGCCTGACCGCCAGTTTCCTCTCCCAGGCGGAACGCAATCTCACCGGCGTCTCGATCTCCTCCCTGGTCAACATTGCCAAGTCTCTGAACGTTCCGCTGAACGCCCTATTCGACCAGCCGACCCAGGCACAACCCGACTCCCACGACGGCAAGCGGGTGCGCTACACCATCGAAGGCCAGCCCCTGGCCTACGAGCGGCTGTCCAGTTCCTTTCCCGGCAACCTGATCAACGCGGTGAAGATGAACATACCCGTGGGCTACCAGTCGGAACTGATTTCCCATGATGGCGCCGAGTTCTCCTACGTTCTTTCGGGGCAAATTGTCTACACCATCGAGGGGCAGCAGTATCCCCTCGGCACCGGCGACTCGGTGCACTTCGACTCGACCAAACCTCACTACCTGGCTAACGCCGGCAACGGCCCGGCAGAAGTATTGACCGTCACGACCATGGGCCTGTTCGACGACCATTCAGCGGCCTGAACCCGCCCCGTGGCCGCCTGCGCAACCTCACAGACACCCCGCGCACAAGAGAAATGTTAGTCACGCTTAATTTTCGTTGACCACGATTTCAGCATGACTTAATTTCGGCATCGGCGAATCGTCAATCACCCCCACAACAAAGCGATCGCCATCGCCGCACAGGGTCCATGGGGCTGCATCCACTCCCCATAGAAGGCGAGTTGCCCCGGCCCACAAGGCCAATCCTCAGATATGCCCTAGAAAAAGAAAAAATGAGGTTTGCATGCGTAAGACCTTTCCGCTCCAGGTTTGGCAGACAGCGAGGCTGATCCTCGGCACCCCACTGTCGCACGCCACCCGCAACCTCCACAGTGACAACTTCACTGCGAGCCACAATGTCAACGCCGCCGACGATGTGCTGTGCACCCGCCATCGCCTGCAAGGTCCCGGGCATCCGTTCTCCACGGCCTCCCTCACCAAACCGTCCTACTTTATCCGGTCAACCCAATGCGCCAAACACTTGCGCCAGGCAGGCAAGGCCAGGCGGTTCAACCAGAAGCCGGTCGACACCTGCTCCAGCGACGCACCAAGCGGAGGCACGACTCGCTCCGGATGCCCCGCAAGAAGGCAACCCATGCACCAGAAAAAACCAGCGCATAGGGCCAAATTCGTCAATATTTATACAAATGCGTCATTCCTGTACGTTCGTTCCACTCCTTGATACTTGTGACGGCCCCGCATCTTGCATTGGGTATGGGGCCTGCATAAGTATCGGCGGGTCGACTCATAAGGTCGCCCTCTACACCAAAAATGACAACAAATCATGAGGCAACCATGTTCAAACAAGCAGTCATTCCGCTTTTAGTCAGCGCCGGCTTGCTCGCCAGCGCACCCTTCGCCCAGGCGGCGACTAACCTGGTGTTCTGCTCCGAAGGGAGCCCGGCCGGCTTCGACCCAGGCCAGTACACCACCGGAACCGACTTCGACGCCTCAGCAGAGACCCTGTTCAACCGCCTCAGCCAGTTTGAGCGTGGCGGCACCGCCGTCATTCCTGGCCTGGCGACCAGTTGGGACATTTCCGACGATGGCCTGACCTACACCTTCCATCTGCGCGATGGGGTGAAGTTCCACACCACGCCGTATTTCAAGCCGACTCGTGATTTCAACGCCGACGACGTGCTCTTCACGTTCAACCGCATGCTCGACAAGGACATGCCGTTCCGCAAGGCGTACCCCACCGAATTCCCTTACTTCACCGACATGGGGATGGACACCAACATCACCAAAGTCGAGAAAGTCGACGACAAGACCGTCAAGTTCACCCTGAAAACCGTAGACGCCGCGTTCATCCAGAACCTGGCGATGAGCTTCGCCTCCATCCAGTCCGCCGAGTACGCCGACCAGTTGCTCAAGGAAGGCAAGCCGGGCGACATCAACCAGAAGCCGATCGGCACCGGGCCGTTCGTGTTCAAGAGCTACCAGAAAGACTCCAACATCCGTTACACCGGCAACAAGGATTACTGGAAGCCTGAAGACGTGAAGATCGACAACCTGATCTTCGCCATCACCACCGACCCGTCGGTACGCATCCAGAAGCTGAAAAAGAACGAATGCCAGGTCACCCTGTTCCCGCGCCCGGCCGACCTCAAGGCCCTGGGCGAGGACAAGACCCTCAAACTGCCGCAGCAAGCCGGCTTCAACCTCGGCTACATCGCCTACAACGTGATGCCTGTGCTCAAGGGCCGCACCGACGCCAACCCGCTGGCCGACCTCAAGGTCCGCCAGGCGCTGGACATGGCGGTGAACAAGCAGCAGATCATCGACTCGGTCTACCAGGGTGCGGGCCAGCTGGCGGTCAACGCCATGCCACCGACCCAGTGGTCCTATGACGACACCATCAAGGATGCCAAGTACGACCCCGAGAAAGCCAAGGCGCTGCTCAAGGAAGCCGGCATCAAGGAAGGCACCCAGATCACCCTGTGGGCCATGCCGGTGCAGCGTCCGTACAACCCGAACGCCAAGCTGATGGCTGAAATGCTGCAGTCCGACTGGGCGAAGATCGGCCTGAAGGTCAACATCGTCAGCTACGAATGGGGCGAGTACATCAAGCGCTCCAAGGGTGGCGAGAACCAGGCGATGATCATCGGCTGGAGCGGCGACAATGGTGACCCGGACAACTGGCTCGGCACCCTGTTCGGCTGCGACGCCATGAACGGCAACAACTTCTCCAAATGGTGCGACAAGCCGTACGACGCACTGATCAAGCAAGCCAAGGCCACCCCGGACGTGGCCAAACGCACCGAGCTGTACAAGCAGGCGCAACACCTCCTCAAAGACCAGGTCCCGATGACACCTATCGCCCACTCGACGGTGTTCCAACCCATGCGCGCCAACGTGCAGGACTTCAAGATCAGCCCCTTTGGCCTGAACTCATTCTACGGCGTCAGCATCAGCAAATAAGGGTCTGCAACGGCGACGTCAGCTGACGTCGCCGTTGCCTTACCTGCCAGGACTGCCGGAACTTCGAACGCTCTTCCTCTTGCTGCGCCCCATCGTGGTGAGTACGGGCATTTCGGAAGTTCCTTACATGTCTTTCAGGCTCTTTGGCATTTACTACCCATGCGGCGACCCCTACCGTCAAAGCATGGAGTGGTGCATCCATTGCCCGGCATTTGCTGCAAGCGAGACTTGGGATCAATGACATGACCGCCTCCGGATGGGGCGACTGCTCATCGATCAAAACAATAAAAAGGAAGAGGGATCGTCATGCGTCATTCCCTGGTTTTATCCGCCCTGCTGGGCACCGGTCTGTTGACCGCAACCTCCGCCAGCCTGGCGGCCGGCAACAGCCTGGTGTTCTGCTCCGAAGGCAGCCCGGCCGGTTTCGACACCGCGCAATACACCACCGCCACCGACAACGACGCGGCAGAGCCGCTGTACAACCGCCTGGCGGAGTTCGAAAAAGGCGCGACCAATGTGGTGCCGGGCCTGGCCACCCGCTGGGATATTTCCGCGGACGGCCTGCAATACACTTTCCATCTGCGCGAAGGGGTGAAGTTCCATACCACGCCGTACTTCAAGCCGACGCGTGATTTCAACGCCGACGACGTGCTCTTCACCTTCAACCGCATGCTCGATCCCGAGCAGCCCTTCCGCAAGGCCTACCCCACCGAGTTTCCCTACTTCAACGGGATGAGCCTGAACAAGAACATCGCCAAGGTCGAGAAGACCGGGCCGTTGACCGTGGTGATGACCCTGAACTCGGTGGACGCCGCGTTCATCCAGAACATCGCCATGAGCTTCGCGGCGATTCTCTCGGCCGAATATGCCGACCAGTTGCTCAAGGCCGGCAAACCCAGCGACATCAACCAGAAGCCGATCGGCACCGGGCCGTTCGTGTTCAAGAGCTACCAGAAAGACTCGAACATCCGCTACACCGCCAACAAGCAGTACTGGGACCCGAGCCGGGTCAAGCTCGACCAGCTGATTTTCGCCATCAACACCGATGCCTCGGTGCGCGTGCAGAAGCTCAAGGCCGGCGAATGCCAGATCACCCTGCATCCGCGGCCGGCCGATGTCGAAGCGCTGAAAAACGACCCGAAACTGCAACTGATCGAAAAGCCCGGCTTCAACCTCGGCTACATCGCCTACAACGTTCGCCACAAGCCCTTCGACCAGCTCGAAGTGCGCCAGGCGCTGGACATGGCGGTGAACAAGCAAGGCATCCTCAACGCCGTGTACCAGGGCGCCGGCCAGCTGGCGGTCAACGCCATGCCGCCGACCCAGTGGTCCTACGACACCAGCATCAAGGACGCCGCCTACAACCCGCAAAAGGCCCGTGAGCTGCTCAAGGCCGCCGGGGTCAAGGAAGGCACGGAAATCACCCTCTGGGCCATGCCCGTGCAGCGTCCCTACAACCCCAACGCCAAGCTGATGGCCGAAATGCTCCAGTCCGACTGGGGCAAGATCGGCCTGAAAGTGAAGATCGTCAGCTACGAGTGGGGCGAGTACATCAAGCGCACCAAGAATGGCGAGCACGACATCAGCCTGATCGGCTGGACCGGCGACAACGGTGATCCGGACAACTGGCTCGGCACCCTGTACAGCTGCGACGCCATTGGCGGCAACAACTACTCCATGTGGTGCGACCCGCAGTACGACAAGCTGATCAAGCAGGCCAAGATCGTCACCGATCGCGAACAGCGCACGGTGCTCTACCAACAGGCCCAGCAGTTGCTCAAGCAGCAGGTACCGATCACCCCGGTCGCCCACTCGACGGTCAACCAGCCGTTGAGCACCAAAGTCGAAGGATTCAAGGTCAGCCCCTTCGGCCGCAACGTGTTCTCGGGTGTCAGCATCGACCAATAAATGATTAGCCAGGCCGCTGGGGGCGATATTCGCCCCCACGCAAATCTGTTGCCTGAATTCGGCGATCAAGCCTCATGCAAACGTTTGCGATGCCTTGAATGAGTTGTAAAGCAAAAGCCGGTCAACCCAAAAAGACCGGCATAAAAATAAAGAAAGCAAAGGAGCTTCACCCATGAAACCGAGCAACACCGCGTTACTGGCCCTGGCCATCAGCAGCATCACGGCCATGGCCCATGCGGAAAGCGTGAGTCAGGAATTCGTTCCGACCGAACTGAACGGCACCAGCGCCCAGGCGGAGGCCAAGGGCTTCGTCGAAGGCCAGAGCCTGTCGGGCACGACCCGCAACTGGTACGCCAACGAGCTGAAGCGTCGTGACGACCGCTTCTCCTACAACCACAACGGTCAGCCGACTTCGACCCCACGCCGGATCAACTGGGTCCAGGGCACCATCCTCAACTACAGCTCGGGCTTCACCGAAGGCACTGTCGGGGTCAGCACCGAGGTGGCCGCCTACAACGCCATCGCGTTGGATCGTGACCGCAAGGACATCGCCGGCAAGAACAACCGTACCCTGACCCACTCCGACGGCGACGCTGTCGGCCAGTGGAGCAAACTGGGCCTGGCCAACGTCAAGTTCCGCGTCTCCAACACCACCCTGACCGCCGGTCGCCAGAACTTCAGCACGCCGATCGTCGACGTCATCGGCAACCGTGCCCTGCCTTCGAGTTTCGAAGGTGTGAGCCTGCACAGCGAAGAGTTCAACAACCTGTCGTTCGATCTGGCCGGTTTCGATCGCGTTTCTCCGCGTACCGAACAGAGCCTGTCGAAATTCCGCACCGAGTACTCCGCCACCGGCGTGGAAACCGACAAGGTCTACACCGCAGGTGTGAACTACCAGCCGTTCAAGAGCCTGAAAACCAGCCTGTATGGCGCCAACGTCAAAGACTTCTGGAACCAGTACTACTTCGGCGCCACCCACGAGCTGGGTGACAGCCAGGTACTGAGCCTGACCACCGGCCTGAACTACTACAAGACCGTCGACGAAGGTAAGAAGTTGATGGGCGAGATCGACAACGACACCTACTCGCTATCGCTCGGCCTGACTCACCAGGCCCACAGCCTGACCTTCTCCTACCAGCAAGTGAACGGTAACGAGTACTTCGACTACCTGCATGAAACCAACGGTATCTACCTGGCCAACTCCCTGCTCTCGGACTTCAACGGCCCGAACGAGAAGTCCTTCCAGATCGCCTACGGCCTGAACATGGCCGAATACGGCGTGCCAGGCCTGAAGTTCAACATCTACTCGGCACGCGGCTGGGGCATCGACGGTACCCATTACCGCGGCACCGCCTACACCGATCCAGGCGCCCAGCGCGGTGACCTGAGCCTGATGGATGGCGAAACCCACTACGAATACGGTATTGGCGCGTCTTATGCAGTCCAGAGCGGTCCGCTGAAGGCAACCGCGATCCGGGCGACCTACACTACCCACCGCGCCAGCGAAAACCAGGCCGACGGCAACATCAACGAGTTCCGCCTGGTCACCACCATCCCGTTCAAGATTCTCTAAAAAACACATCGGCTGGTTGGCGAATTCATGACGAATTCGCCACTCCAGCTACTCTGGTTCAACCGATTGCAGAGGGTTCTAGATGAAAATGCTTCCCCTGAAAGCGGCCATCGCTGCCGCACTGCTGAGCGTCGCCGCAGGCGTCTCGGCCAAGCCCTTGGTGGTCTGTACCGAAGCCAGCCCGGAAGGCTTCGATATGGTCCAGTACACGACTGCAGTCACTGCCGACGCGGTGGCGGAAACCATCTTCAACCGCCTGGTGGACTTCAAGCCCGGCACCACGGACATCGAGCCGGCCCTGGCCGAGTCCTGGGAGATCAGCCCGGACGGCCTGATCTACACCTTCCACCTGCGCAAAGGCGTCAAGTTCCACAGCACCGATTACTTCAAGCCGACCCGCGAGATGAACGCCGACGACGTGCTCTGGAGCTTCCAGCGTCAGCTGGACCCGAAACACCCGTGGCATGACAAGTCCAGCGTGGGCTTCCCCTATTTCGAGAGCATGGGTTTCAAGGAACTGCTCAAAAGCGTCGAGAAAACCGACGACCACACCGTGGTCTTCACCCTGACCCGTCGCGAAGCACCGTTCCTGGCCGACGTGGCCATGGCCTTCGCCTCGATCTTCCCGGCCGAATACGCCGACCAGTTGCTCAAGGCCGGCAAGGCCGGCGAACTGAACAGCAAGCCGATCGGCACCGGCCCGTTCGTCTTCCAGCGCTACGCCAAGGACGCCCAGGTGCGGTTCAAGGCCAACCCGGACTACTTCCGTGGCAAACCGCCGGCCGACGCGCTGATCCTGGCGATCACCACCGACAACAACGTGCGCCTGCAGAAGCTCAAGGCCAATGAGTGCCAGGTCGCCCTGTATCCGAAGCCGGACGACATCCCGAGCATCAAGGCCGACACCAACCTGAAGGTCGACGACCTGGCCGCCATGACCGTGGGCTACGTGGCCCTGAACACCACCAAGAAGTACATGAGCGACCCGCGTGTCCGTCAGGCCATCAACATCGCCTTCGACAAGGAAGCCTACGTCAACAGCCTGTACGGCAAGGGCAACGCGGTGGTCGGCACCGGCCCCTACCCGCCGACCCTGCTGGGCTTCAACACCAGCCTGGGCAACCCGGCCCGCGACCTGGACAAGGCCCGCGCCCTGATCAAGGAAGCCGGCGTGCCGGAAGGCACGGTCTTCACCCTGTTCACCCGCAACGGCGGTGGCCCGACCAACCCCAACCCGCTGCTCGGCGCACAGATGATGCAGTCCGACCTGGCGAAGATCGGCCTCAAGATCGATATCCGCGTCATGGAATGGGGCGAGATGCTCAAGCGCGCCAAGAACGGCGAGCACGACATGGTTTCTGCCGGCTGGGCGGGGGATAACGGGGACCCGGACAACTTCCTGACCCCCAACCTCAGTTGCGAGGCCGCCAAAAACGGCGAAAACTACGCTCGCTGGTGCAATAAAGCGTTCCAGAGCCTGATCGATCAGGCCCGCGCCGAATCCGAGCCGGCCAAACGGACCGCACTCTATGAACAGGCCCAGGATATTTTCGACAAGGAACAACCCTGGATCCCCATGGCCTATCCGAAAATGTTCACGGCAATGCGCAAGAACGTCGAGGGCTACCACCAGAGTCCCCTGACCACCAACAACTTCGCTACCACCCAGGTGAAGTAGATAAGAAACGCCCGGCATCCCTGACCCCAGGGATGCCGGACACGCCTAACCGGCTGATGAGGTACACCAGAAGATGTTTAGTTTTATTGCCCGCCGTGTGGGGTTGTTGATTCCCACATTCTTCGGCATCACCTTGCTGACGTTCGCATTGATTCGCATGATTCCCGGCGATCCCGTGGAAGTCATGATGGGCGAGCGCCGGGTCGACCCTGAGATGCATGCCCAGGCAATGGAACGCCTTGGTCTGAACAAACCGCTGTATGCCCAGTACCTGGACTACATCGGCAAACTCGCCCAGGGCGACCTGGGTGAATCCCTGCGTACTCGCGAGAGTGTGTGGAGCGAGTTCACCTCCCTGTTCCCAGCAACCCTGGAACTGGCCTCGGCCGCGATGCTGTTCGCTGCCGTGATCGGCCTGCTGGCCGGGGTAATCGCCGCGCTGAAACGAGGATCCCTGTTCGACCACGGGGTGATGGGCATCTCCCTTGCCGGCTATTCGATGCCGATCTTCTGGTGGGGCCTGATCCTGATCATGTTCTTCTCCGTGAGCCTGGGTTGGACCCCGGTTTCCGGGCGGCTCGACCTGCTCTACGACATCGAGCCGAAAACCGGCTTCATGCTCATCGACACCCTGCTGGCCGATGACACCGGCGCCTTCTTCGATGCCCTGCACCACCTGATCCTGCCGGCCATCGTGCTTGGCACCATTCCGCTGGCGGTGATCGCGCGGATGACCCGTTCCTCGATGCTCGAAGTGCTGCGCGAAGACTACATCCGCACCGCCAAGGCCAAGGGCCTGTCGCCGGCGCGCGTGGTGTTCGTACACGGCCTGCGCAACGCGCTGATCCCGGTGCTGACCGTGGTCGGCCTGCAAGTCGGCACCCTGCTGGCCGGCGCGGTCCTGACCGAAACCATCTTCTCCTGGCCCGGCATCGGCAAATGGCTGATCGAAGCCATCGGCGCCCGGGACTACCCCGTGGTGCAGAACGGCATCCTGTTGATCGCCTGCCTGGTGATCCTGGTCAACTTCGTGGTGGACATCCTCTACGGCTTTGCCAACCCACGCATTCGTCACCAGCGCTGAGGACAATACTCATGAGCACTCCAACCTCCTCAGTAGCCGTATCCGCCGTGGCCGTGGATCAAAGCCTGCTGTACCCGTCGCCGTACAAGGAATTCTGGCAGGCCTTCTCGCGCAACAAGGGCGCGGTGGCCGGCCTGCTGTTCATGCTGCTGGTGATTTTCTGCGCGATCTTCGCGCCCTGGGTCGCCCCGCATAACCCGAGCGAGCAATACCGCGACTTCCTGCTGACCCCGCCGGTCTGGCTCGAAGGCGGCCAATGGCAGTTCATCCTCGGCACCGACGAACTGGGCCGCGACCTGCTGTCGCGCCTGATCACCGGTTCGCGCCTGTCGCTGCTGATCGGCCTGTCGTCGGTGGTCATGTCGCTGATCCCGGGCATCCTCCTGGGCCTGTTCGCCGGCTTCTTCCCGCGCTTGCTCGGCCCGACCATCATGCGTCTGATGGACATCATGCTGGCCCTGCCGTCCCTGCTGCTGGCCGTGGCGATCGTCGCCATCCTCGGCCCAGGCCTGATCAACACCGTGATCGCCATCGCCGTGGTATCGCTGCCGTCCTACGTGCGCCTGACCCGCGCCGCGGTGATGGGCGAGCTCAACCGCGACTACGTGACCGCCGCGCGCCTGGCCGGTGCCGGCCTGCCGCGCCTGATGTTCATCACCGTGCTGCCCAACTGCATGGCGCCGCTGATCGTCCAGGCGACCCTGAGCTTCTCCTCGGCGATTCTCGATGCCGCGGCCCTGGGCTTCCTCGGCCTTGGCGTCCAGCCGCCCACCCCTGAGTGGGGCACCATGCTGGCCTCGGCCCGCGACTACATCGAACGCGCCTGGTGGGTGGTGAGCCTGCCCGGCCTGACCATTTTGCTCAGCGTGCTGGCAATCAACCTGATGGGCGACGGCCTGCGCGACGCGCTGGACCCGAAACTCAAGAACGCCGCCTGAGGAGATTCCCATGTCACTGCTAGAAATCAAGAATCTCAACGTGCGCTTCGGCGACGCCCAGGCCGTTCCCGTGGTGGATGGCCTGGACCTGAACGTGGACAAGGGCGAAGTCCTGGCCATCGTCGGCGAATCCGGCTCCGGCAAGTCCGTGACCATGATGGCGCTGATGGGGCTGATCGAGCATCCCGGCATCGTCACCGCCGACGCCCTCAGCTTCGACGGCAAGGACATGCTCAAGCTCAGCGCCCGGCAACGCCGGCAGATCGTCGGCAAGGACCTGGCCATGGTGTTCCAGGACCCGATGACCGCGCTGAACCCGAGCTACACCGTGGGCTTCCAGATCGAGGAAGTGCTGCGCCTGCACCTGAAGATGTCCGGCAAGGCGGCCCGCAAGCGCGCCATCGAACTGCTGGAAAAAGTCGAGATCCCGGGCGCCGCCAGCCGCATGGACGCCTACCCGCACCAACTGTCCGGCGGCATGAGCCAGCGCGTGGCGATTGCCATGGCGATTGCCGGCGAGCCGAAGCTGCTGATCGCCGACGAACCGACCACCGCCCTGGACGTGACCATCCAGGCGCAGATCATGGATCTGCTGCTCAACCTGCAACGCGAGCAGAACATGGGCCTGGTGCTGATCACCCACGACCTGGCCGTGGTCGCCGAGACCGCCCAGCGCGTGTGCGTGATGTACGCCGGGCAAGCGGTGGAAGTGGGCCAGGTGCCGGAGTTGTTCGACATCCCCGCCCATCCCTACACCGAAGCGCTGCTGGCAGCGATTCCCGAGCACAGCATGGGCGCCGCGCGCCTGTCGACGTTGCCGGGCATCGTTCCCGGTCGCTACGACCGTCCGCAAGGTTGCCTGCTCTCGCCGCGCTGCCCGTACGTGCAGGAAAACTGCCGCCAGCAGCGCCCAAACCTCGATCCGAAAGCCGCCAGCCTCGCCCGCTGCTTCTACCCGCTGAATCAGGAGGTGGCGTAATGGCCGTCGTTCTTACCGCCCGCAACCTGACCCGTCACTACGAAGTGTCCCGCGGCCTGTTCAAGGGCCACGCCACCGTGCGCGCCCTCAACGGCGTGTCGTTCGAGCTGGAAGCCGGCAAGACCCTCGCCGTGGTCGGCGAGTCCGGCTGCGGCAAATCCACCCTGGCCCGGGCCCTGACCCTGATCGAAGAACCGTCTTCCGGCTCCTTGAAAATCGCCGGCCAGGAAGTCGCCGGCGCCGACAAGGCCCAGCGCAAGCAACTGCGCAAAGACGTGCAGATGGTGTTCCAAAGCCCCTACGCCTCGCTCAACCCACGGCAGAAGATCGGCGATCAACTGGCCGAGCCGCTGCTGATCAACACCCGGCTGTCGGCCAGCGAGCGACGGGAAAAGGTCCAGGCGATGATGAAGCAGGTGGGCCTGCGCCCCGAGCATTATCAGCGCTATCCGCACATGTTCTCCGGCGGCCAGCGCCAGCGTATCGCCCTGGCGCGGGCGATGATGCTGCAACCGAAAGTGCTGGTGGCGGACGAACCGACCTCGGCCCTCGACGTGTCGATCCAGGCCCAGGTGCTGAACCTGTTCATGGACCTGCAGCAGGAGTTCAACACCGCCTATGTGTTCATCTCCCACAACCTGGCGGTGGTGCGTCACGTCGCCGACCACGTGATGGTGATGTACCTCGGCCGGCCGGTGGAAATGGGCCCGAAAGAGGACATCTACACCCGTCCGCTGCACCCTTACACCCAGGCGTTGTTGTCGGCCACGCCGACCATTCACCCGGACCCGGACAAACCGAAGATCAAGATCGTCGGCGAATTGCCCAACCCGCTGAACCCGCCATCCGGCTGTGCGTTCCACAAGCGCTGCCCATACGCCACCGAGCGTTGCAGTAGCGAAGAGCCGGCCCTGCGCCTGCTCGACACCCGCCAGGTGGCCTGCCACTACGCCGAACAGTTCCTCGGCTGAGCCGGCCAAAAAAGGCGCCGCGGTGACCTGCGGCGCCTCATCTGTGTTGACCAAACCCCTCCTGCCGGATTGCGCATCAGTCCGGCAGGAGGGGTTTCTTTTTTCCGCCAGCCTGGCTCAGCCCTGGCTAGCCTCGTCGTCGCTGTCGGGGTCCGGCTCGTCGGTGGTCGAATCGTCATCGCCCTCGCTACCACCCTGTCCCTGATCGCCCGGCTCGGATTCCGACTTGGCGATCATCTGCACCCCGTTCTGCAAATGCCCCGGCCCCCAGAAACCCGGCACCCGTGCGGCCTGGTCGCCGGCCCAGGCCGCGGACATGCCCAGCGACAACAGCACCAGCACCTTGAGTAACAGCACACCCCGTTGGAAGACATTCATGTTGATTCCGTCCCTTTATGTAGGTGAATCAATGATGGCCACAGGCCCTGACCTGCAAGACGCGGCTTCGTATGAAACCTAGCCCCTGAAACCTAGCCCCGAAGCCGGCGCTTTTCCAGATAGGAAGCTAGCTATCCGCCCACTGGATAGACGGCTTTCGACTAGGCCTTAAAACCTGCGGTTATGCCCCGCGTCCGCAGGAGCTGCCGGTCGACGCTCGATTGATCGCGATGGGCTGCGCAGCAGCCCCAAAACCTGCCACCGCCGTTCTGCCGGGGAAAACTCATTGCCCGAACCGGCGCTTTCGCGGGCAAGCCTCGCTCCTACAACTGCATAGGGACATAAAAAAGCCCCGCTGTTTGGCAGCGGGGCTTTTGCTTGGGGCGTCGCTCAGACCTTAGTGATGCTCGCGGGTCGCGCGGAATTTCACGTCGGGCCAGCGCTCTTCCATCAGCGCCAGGTTGACCCGGGTCGGGGCCAGGTAGGTCAGGTGACCGCCACCGTCCAGCGCCAGGTTTTCCACAGCCTTGTTGGAGAATTCCTCGAGTTTCTTCTTGTCGCTGCAATCGATCCAGCGCGCGGACCACACGGTGATCGGCTCGTAGGAGCACTCGACCTTGTATTCCTCTTTCAGGCGGCTGGCGACCACATCGAACTGCAGCACACCGACGGCGCCGAGGATGATGTCGTTGCTGCGTTCGGGGAAGAACACCTGGGTCGCGCCTTCTTCGGCCAGCTGTTGCAGGCCCTGGCGCAGTTGCTTGGACTTCAGCGGATCCTTCAGGCGCACGCGGCGGAACAGTTCCGGGGCGAAGTGCGGGATACCGGTGAAGCCCAGGGCCTCGCCTTCGGTGAAGGTGTCGCCGATCTGGATGGTGCCGTGGTTGTGCAAGCCGATGATGTCGCCGGCGTAGGCTTCTTCGAGCTGTTCACGCTCGGAGGAGAAGAAGGTCAGCGCATCGCCGATGCGAACGTCCTTGCCGGTGCGCACGTGGCGCATTTTCATGCCTTTCTCGTACTTGCCCGAGCAGATGCGCATGAAGGCGATACGGTCGCGGTGCTTGGGGTCCATGTTCGCCTGGATCTTGAACACGAAGCCTGTGAACTTCTCTTCCTGCGGCTCCACGGTGCGCTCGTTGGCCACGCGCGCCAGCGGCAGCGGCGCCCAGTCGACAACCGCGTCGAGCACGTGGTCGACACCGAAGTTGCCCAGGGCGGTACCGAAAAACACCGGGGTCAGCTGGCCGTCCATGAACGCCTGCTGGTCGAACTCATGGCAAGCGCCCTGCACCAGCTCCAGTTGCTCGATGAAGCGTTCGTACTCGTCGCCCAGGTGGGCGCGGGCTTCATCGGAATCGAGCTTCTCGATGATCTTGGTTTCGGTGCGCTCGTGGCCGTGGCCGGGGGTGTAGACGATGATGTAGTCGCCCGCCAGGTGGTACACACCCTTGAAATCGCGGTAGCAACCGATCGGCCAGGTGATGGGCGCCGCCTTGATTTTCAGGACCGCTTCGATTTCGTCGAGCAGTTCGATCGGGTCGCGGATGTCACGGTCGAGTTTGTTGATGAAGCTGACGATCGGCGTGTCGCGCAGACGGCAGACGTCCATCAGGGCAATGGTCCGTGGCTCTACGCCCTTACCGCCGTCGAGCACCATCAGCGCCGAGTCCACCGCGGTCAGGGTGCGGTAGGTGTCTTCCGAGAAGTCTTCGTGGCCCGGGGTGTCGAGCAGGTTGATCATGTGTTCGCGATAAGGGAACTGCATGACCGACGTGGTAATGGAAATACCGCGCTGCTTCTCCATCTCCATCCAGTCGGAAGTGGCATGGCGGTCGGACTTGCGGGACTTCACCGTACCGGCAACGGCAATCGCCTTGCCCATCAGCAAGAGCTTCTCGGTGATGGTGGTTTTACCCGCATCCGGGTGGGAAATAATGGCGAAAGTGCGGCGTTTCGCGACTTCGGCGGCCTGTTTGGTCATGGGAAATCGCCTGGCAGGTGATTCAAAAAAAGGGCGGCGAGTATAGCGCAAAGCAAGCACCACGGACCACCGTTCGGCCCTCGCCCCTGCAACCCTTGCCCCTGTGCGCGAGGCTGCGATTGGCTCGGGCGGCATTGCGATGCGCTCTGTCAGGTATACCGAGGGGGCAGGTTTGCGACGGCTGCGCCGCCGATCGCAGCCTCGCTGCGCTCGGCAGCGGCTACGGGCGGCCAGGTATCAGAGATATCGGAGTTATGGGATGGAGGGTGGCCAAACGCGGCCAAATATGGAACCTTTTAAAAGGTGGAGGCGTCCACTCCCCTGTTACGAGCTTTCGTCAGGGGTAGAAAAATCAGCAAGTTAGCCTGACGAGGCTATGCGTATGGCTCGATCCCGCGCTGTTTCCAGCGCATCGACGAGCTGCTTCTCGCGACCGTTCTTTTGGCAGCCAGGTATGGCCTTGCCACACGAAAGAATGCTCGCCGACATGAAAAAGGAGTCCGCCTGTGGCTATTCGCTATGGCAAAGGGCTGATAGGAGGCGCGGCGGTCATCGCTCTCCTGGCCCTGCTGGTCCACTGGATCGGCATCAGTACGATCGAACACTACCGCGACGATCTGTTGTTTTACCTGCAAGCCCATCTGTACCTGGTACTCGCTTCAATGTTCGCCGCCCTCGTGGTGGGGATACCCGCCGGCATCTTCCTCAGCCGACCGCAGATGGTCGGGCGTGCCGAGCGCTTCATGCAGCTGTTCAACATCGGCAACACCGTCCCTCCCCTGGCCGTCCTGGCCATCGCCCTGGGGATCCTCGGCATCGGCAGCGGGCCGGCCATCTTCGCCTTGTTCCTCGCCTCCTTGCTGCCCATCGTGCGCAACACCTACGAAGGCCTGAAAAACGTCCAGGGTTCCCTCAAGGAAGCCGCCGTCGGCATCGGCATGACGCCGCGCCAGGTGCTGTGGAAAGTCGAGCTGCCCAACGCCGTGCCGATCATCATCGGTGGCGTGCGCGTGGCCCTGGCGATCAACGTCGGTACCGCGCCGCTGGCCTTCCTGATCGGCGCCAACAGCCTTGGCAGCCTGATCTTCCCCGGCATCGCCCTGAACAATCAGCCGCAACTGCTGCTCGGCGCGGCCTGCACCGCCTTGCTGGCGCTGCTGCTCGACGGCCTGGTGACACTGGCCAGCCGCCTCTGGCTGGAACGCGGCCTGCGCCCGTCTTAAGCCTGCGCGAAGGAATTCACATGAAAAAAATAGCTTTGATCATAGGCTGCGTCCTGCTGTGCGCGGGAATTGCCCAGGCCACGCAAAAGCCGGTGATCCGCATTGGCGCCCGGGTCTTCACCGAGCAGACGCTGCTGGCGGAAATCACCTCGCAGTACCTGCGCGGCAAGGGCTACGACACCCGGGTCACCGGCGGCCTGGGCAGCAACCTGGCACGCAGCGCCCACGAAAGCGGGCAACTGGACATGCTCTGGGAATACACCGGGGTGTCCCTGGTGGCCTACAACCACGTGACGGAAAAACTCGACAGCCAACAGTCCTATGAGCGGGTCAAGGAACTCGACGGGAAAAAAGGCCTGGTCTGGCTGACCCCGTCAAAATTCAGCAATACCTACGCCCTGGCCCTGCCGAAAAACGTCGCGGACGCATACCCGCAGATCAATAGCGTCAGCGACCTGAAACACGTCCTCGACGCCGAACGCCAGGACCACCACCTGATCGCCCTGGACACCGAGTTCGCCAACCGCTCCGACGGCCTGCAAGGCATGGTCAAGCTGTACGGCATGGACCTGACCCGCAAGAACATCCGGCAGATGGACGCCGGGCTGGTCTACACCGCCCTGCGCAACGGCCAGGTGTTCGCCGGCCTGGTCTACACCACCGACGGCCGGCTCAACGCCTTCAACCTGAAATTGCTCAACGACGACCTGCATTACTTCCCGGACTACACCGCGGCCCCCGTGGTGCGCCAGGCCTACCTCGACGCCCACCCGCAACTGGCCGCCGACCTCAAGCCGCTGGCCGAACTGTTCGACGACGAAACCATGCGCCAGCTCAACGCCCGGGTCGACGTCGACCATGAAAGCCCATCCGCCGTTGCCGCAGATTTCCTGCGCCAGCATCCACTGAATTGAGGGAGGAAAGAGCCATGGAATTTCTCAACGCCTTTTCCCATCTCGACTGGCAACAAGTCATCCAGCTGACCTGGCAGCACATCACCCTGGTGGGCATCGCCGTGACCCTGGCGATCCTCTTCGGCGTGCCCCTGGGCATCCTGATGACCCGCTTCCCGACCCTGGCCGGCCCGCTGCAAGCCAGCGCCACCGTGCTGCTGACCATCCCGTCGATCGCCCTGTTCGGCCTGCTGCTGCCGTTCTACTCCAAATTCGGTCAGGGCCTGGGGCCGCTGCCGGCGATCACCGCGGTGTTCCTCTACTCCCTGCTGCCGATCATGCGTAACACCTACCTGGCGCTGACCGGCGTCGAGCCGGGGATTCGCGAAGCCGCCCGTGGCATCGGCATGACCTTCGGCCAGCGCCTGCGTATGGTCGAGTTGCCGATCGCCGTGCCGGTGATCCTCGCCGGCGTACGCACCGCGGTGGTGATGAACATCGGCGTCATGACCATCGCCGCCACCATCGGTGCCGGCGGCCTGGGTGTGCTCATTCTTGCCTCCATCAGCCGCAGCGACATGTCGATGCTGATCGTCGGCGCGGTGCTGGTCAGCCTCCTGGCCATCTTCGCCGACCTGCTTCTGCAATGGCTGCAACGCTCCTTGACTCCAAAAGGACTGCTCAAATGATCGAACTTCAAAACCTGACCAAGACCTTCCAAAGCAACGGCAAGACCATCACCGCCGTCGACTCCGTAAGCCTGACCGTCAATGAAGGCGAAATCTGTGTGTTCCTTGGGCCATCGGGCTGCGGCAAAAGCACCACGCTGAAGATGATCAACCGCCTGATCATGCCGACCTCGGGCAAGGTGCTGATCAATGGCGAAGACACCACCGGCCTGGACGAAGTGACCCTGCGCCGCAACATCGGCTACGTGATCCAGCAGATCGGCCTGTTCCCCAACATGACCATCGAGGAAAACATTGTGGTGGTGCCCAAGCTGCTGGGTTGGGACAAGCAGAAATGCCATGACCGCGCCCGCGAGCTGATGAGCATGATCAAGCTCGAACCCAAGCAATATCTGCATCGCTACCCACGGGAACTGTCCGGCGGCCAGCAACAGCGGATCGGCGTGATCCGCGCGCTGGCGGCCGATGCGCCGTTGCTGCTGATGGACGAACCTTTCGGCGCGGTCGACCCGATCAACCGCGAGATGATCCAGAACGAGTTCTTCGAAATGCAGCGGGCGCTGAACAAGACCGTGATCATGGTCAGCCACGACATCGACGAAGCCATCAAGCTCGGCGACAAGATCGCCATCTTCCGCGCCGGCAAGCTGTTGCAGATCGACCATCCGGACACCCTGCTGGCCCATCCGGCGGACGAGTTCGTCAGCAACTTCGTCGGCCAGGACAGCACCCTCAAGCGCCTGCTGCTGGTGAAGGCCGAGGACGCCGCCGACAACGCGCCGTCGGTGAGCCCGGAAACGCCGGTGGCCGACGCCCTGGAACTGATGGACGAACACGACCGCCGCTACCTGGTGGTGACCTGCGCCGACAACAAGGCCCTGGGGTATGTACGCCGCCGCGACCTGCACCGCCAGGCCGGCACCTGCGCCCAGTACCTGCGCGAATTCAACGCCACCGCGGCCTACGATGAACACCTGCGGATCCTGCTGTCGCGGATGTACGAGTTCAACCGTTCGTGGCTGCCGGTGCTGGATGCCGAGCGGGTGTTCCTCGGCGAAGTGACCCAGGAATCGATTGCCGCCTACCTCAGCTCCGGGCGCTCGCGCGGCATGAAGACCAACATCGTCTCGCCGGCCGAGACAGCATTGGCCTGACCTGCCGCATCGGCCCGGTCGTGTAGCCGCTGCCGAAGAATGAGGCTGCGATAGGCCGCGAAGCGGCCGTGCCCCCCCTGCCCTCGGTGCCCTGATATACCGAGGCGCCGGGTCTGCGCCTGCTTCGCAGTCGATCGCAGCCTCGTGCCTCGGCAGCGGCTACAGTGCCTCGCGACACCAGCCCGCACTCGACCGGGAACCGGGCCCCCTCACGCCACGGATTCCCCACCCTGGGGAACATCAGCCTGTCATCTGGGTCGGTTACATAAATAACTGGCTCGGACCACGCGACGAACGCGTGCAAAAACGCGACATTTTTTGTTGATCTCAGGCCCCTCACGCCCTAAAGTTCGCGCCGAACGTCCATGCTGGAAACGATCCATCCGGCTCAAGTACTGACGACGAGACAGCAAGGCCATAGGGAAACCTTTTGCAGATCGTTTGAGAGCGTAGCGAGCGCAGGCAAGACAAGGCGGGAAGAGGCGAGGAAGCGGAGTTTACTGGTTGTAAATGAGCATTCCGAGCTTCTTCCCAACGCAGTATTGCTCGCGTAGCGCCGAAGGCGCACAGCACGCAGTAGCTCTCAAACGATCCGGGTGGCCTTTTTGCTTTCGGCGGCAATGCCTTGGGAAGTAGGCGAACCAAAGTGGGGATACGGAGGACGTTCATTTGCACCCATTGTTTTTACCCGTTTGCCATTAGGAGCTCCCAGGTATGTCGATTCAGGTCGAAGACTATTTCGCGCGCGAAACCTTTCAGAAAATGAAGGCGTTCGCCGACAAGCAAGAAACCCCGTTCGTGGTGATCGACACCCAGATGATCGCCCAGGCCTACGATGACCTGCGGGCCGGTTTCGAGTTCGCCAAGGTCTACTACGCGGTAAAGGCCAACCCGGCCGTCGAAATCATCGACCTGCTGCGGGAAAAAGGTTCGAACTTCGACATCGCCTCGATCTACGAGCTGGACAAGGTGCTGGGCCGCGGCGTCAGCCCGGACCAGATCAGCTACGGCAACACCATCAAGAAATCCAAGGACATCCGCTACTTCTACGAGAAGGGCGTGCGCCTGTATGCCACCGACTCCGAAGCCGACCTGCGCAACATCGCCAAGGCCGCGCCGGGCTCGAAAGTCTATGTGCGCATCCTCACCGAAGGCTCGACCACTGCTGACTGGCCGCTGTCGCGCAAGTTCGGCTGCCAGACCGACATGGCCATGGACTTGCTGATCCTGGCTCGCGACCTGGGCCTGGTGCCTTACGGCGTGTCGTTCCACGTGGGTTCGCAACAGCGCGACATCAGCGTCTGGGACGCGGCGATCGCCAAGGTCAAGGTGATCTTCGAACGCCTGAAGGAAGAAGACGGCATCCACCTCAAGCTGATCAACATGGGTGGCGGCTTCCCGGCCAACTACATCACCCGCACCAATAGCCTGGAAACCTACGCCGAGGAAATCATCCGCTTCCTCAAGGAAGACTTCGGCGACGAGCTGCCGGAAATCATCCTCGAGCCTGGCCGTTCGCTGATCGCCAACGCCGGTATCCTGGTCAGCGAAGTGGTGCTGGTGGCGCGTAAATCCCGGACCGCCGTGGAACGCTGGATCTACACCGACGTGGGCAAGTTCTCCGGCCTGATCGAAACCATGGACGAAGCCATCAAGTTCCCGATCTGGACCGAGAAGAAAGGCGAGACGGAAGAAGTGGTAATCGCCGGCCCGACCTGCGACAGCGCCGACATCATGTACGAGAACTACAAGTACGGCCTGCCGCTGAACCTGGCCATCGGCGACCGCCTGTACTGGCTGTCCACCGGTGCCTACACCACCAGCTACAGCGCTGTGGAATTCAACGGCTTCCCGCCCCTGAAATCCTTCTACGTGTAAGCGATACGCCGCAACGAAAAAGCCCGTGACCAGTCATGGGCTTTTTTGTGCCTGCGCGATAAACGCTGAAAAAATGCCTCCGTAGGAGCGAAGCTTGCTCGCGATAGGCCGAAGGCCGGTGGTGGCCTTGATGCCGCCTTCGCGGGCAAGCCTCGCTCCTACAGAAGCTACAGCCGGGCTAATGCCTCGCGGTCGGTTTCATTCCCTAACTGCGCCGCGCGCTGGTGATACGCCAGGGCCAGGCCACGAATCTGTGGATGGGCAGCCTGCAACAAGGCGCCGCGGGCGACCCGCAGGAAATTCAGGTTGCCGCCAGCCAACGCCTGGTCCAGCCAACCCAGCGCCTCGTCGATACGCCCGGCATCGGCCAGCACCGCGGCATGGCTGAACTGCCCACGAAAATCCCCACCCTCGGCGGAACGGCGATACCAGTCACAGGCCGCCGCGACATCCCTGGGGCAGTGACGCCCCTCCTCCAGATAACGGCCCAACAGGTTCATGGATTTGGCGTGCCCCATCGCCGCCGCCCGCTGGTAGCAGCTCAAGGCCAGGGCCTGGTTTTCAGCGACCCCGCGACCGGTGGCCAGCAGGTTGGCGTAGTTGTACAGCGCCCAGTCCAGCCCGGCTTCGGCGGCCTGGCGATAATGCCCGGCGGCGGCCTGGGCATCGGCCTCGCAGCCCCAGCCATGCTCGTGGCAACGCCCCAGCATGTTGCGCGCCATCAGCTGCCCGCCCTTGGCGGCGATCGCGAACCAGCGCAGCGCCAGCGCCTGGTCGCGCTCGATGCCCAGGCCATCGAGCAGGATCTGCCCGAGCAGCGCCTGGGCATCCGGCACGCCCTGCCCGGCCGCCAGCAGGATCGCCTGGGCGGCCCGGGCCGGGCTCTGTTCGAGCATGGCGCGCAGTTGCTCGCCGTCGAGGACTTCCTCGCGGCGTAACTGGAAACTCATGGCTTACACCTCGACCCAGCGACGCAACAGGTTGTGGTAGGTGCCGGTCAGGCGGATCAGCGACGGATGCTCCGGCATGTCGCGGGTCAGTTGCTGGATCGCCTCGTCCATCTCGAACAGCAGGGCGCGCTGGCTGTCTTCGCGCACCAGGCTCTGGGTCCAGAAGAACGACGCATAACGGGTGCCGCGGGTGACCGCGTTGACCTTGTGCAGGCTGGTGCCCGGGTACAGCACCATGTCGCCGGCCGGCAGCTTCACCCGCTGGGTGCCGAAGGTGTCCTGGATTTCCAACTCGCCGCCGTCGTAATCCTCCGGGTCGCTGAAAAACAGGGTCGACGACAGGTCGGTCCGCACCCGCTCGACGCTGCCCTTGGGCTGGCGCACGGCGTTGTCGATATGAAAGTCGAAACTGCCACCGGCGGTATAGCAGTTGAGTAGCGGCGGGAAAACCTTGTGCGGCAACGCCGCCGACATGAATTGCGGGTGCTGCCACAGGCGCTCGAGCATCGCCGCGCCAATCTCCTGGGCCAGCGGATGGCCCTCGGGCAGTTGCAGGTTGTGCTTGGCCTTGGCCGACTGGTAACCGGCGGTGATCTTGCCGTCGGCCCAGTCCGCCTGCTCCAGGGCCTCACGGATACGCAGCACTTCTTCACGGGAGAACAGGCCGGGAATATGCAGGAGCATGAGGCAATACCTGAAAGCAAAGGGGGCGCAAATGATATTGATTCTTATTGCAAATGTAAAATGCGCAGACGAATGAAAGCGTAAAAACCGTAAAGCGAAATTGTAAAGAATGTAAATTCCGTGCGAATAGCAATATTTCGCAATTGATACATAGACTTGTTCGCCTTATATTCCGCCGCCTCAAATCCTTGGGGAGGGGAATCACCATGTCGCGCCAACCACCACAATTACCGCTCGGTTCACCACGCCTGCTGGCGTCTGCGATTGGCGTGGCAATCACCGCCGGCTCCGCAGCCCATATGGCTTTTGCCGCGGAAAACACCGAGAAGAAAGCCGCCGGCAATGCCATTTCCCTGGACGCCACCAGCATCACCGGTGAAGCCCAGGACCAGACGTCCTACCAGGTCGAAAAAGCCTCGTCGCAAAAGTACACCGCGCCGCTGGTCAACACGCCGCGCTCGGTCACCGTGGTGCCTCAACAAGTGCTCAAGGACACCGCCGCCACCTCGCTGCAGGATGCGCTGCGCACCGTGCCGGGCATTACTTTCGGCGCCGGCGAAGGCGGCAACCCGCAAGGCGACCGTCCGTTCATCCGTGGCTTCGATGCCCAGGGCGACACCTACCTCGATGGCGTGCGCGATACCGGCGGCCAGAGCCGCGAGATCTTCGACATCGAATCGATCGAAGTCAGCAAGGGGCCCAACTCCTCCTTCGGCGGTCGCGGCTCGGCCGGTGGCAGCCTCAACCTGGTGAGCAAGACGCCCAAGCAGCAAGACTTCCTCAACGGCGGCTTCACCTACGGTTCCGACCAGACCCGCCGTTATGTGCTGGACGTCAACCGCCAGTTCCTCGACAGCGCCGCCTTCCGCCTGAACCTGATGAGCCACGAGCAGAACGTGGCCGGTCGCGACGCCGTCAACTACGACCGCTGGGGCGTGGCACCGTCCCTGACCTTCGGCCTGGGCACCCCGACCCGCGTCAACTTCAGCTACTACCACATGGAAAGCGACGACCTGCCGGATTCGGGCATTCCCTACGGCTACAGCTCGGCCAGCGCCACCGCCCACAAGCACGACAAACCCACCGACGGCGGCGACAGCGACAACTTCTATGGCTTGAAGGATCGGGACTTCCGCAAGACCCGCGCGGACATCAGCACCGTCTCCATCGAGCACGACCTGAACGACAACATGACGCTGAAAAACACCCTGCGTCATGGCAACACCGGCCAGGACTACATCCTCACCCAGCCGGACGACAGCAAGTTCAACGTCAACAAGTACGGCACCGTGTGGCGTCGCGCCAACTCGCGGGAGTCCACCACCGAAACCACCACCAACCAGACCGACCTGTTCGGCGAATTCCAGGCCCTGGGCTTCAAGCACAACTACTCCACGGGCCTGGAGTTCACTGGCGAAGAGACTCGCGTCAGCAGCTACAACATCGCCGGCAACACCGCCAAGGTCTGTAATCCGGGCAGCATCCCCAGCTGCACCTCGCTGAGCAATCCGGACCCGGACGATGCCTGGACCGGCGCGATCAGCCGCAACTACTACGGCACCAACACCAAAGCCACCAGCCGTGCGGCCTATGTGTTCGACACCATCGAGCTCGATCCGCAATGGCTGCTCAACGTCGGCCTGCGTTACGACACCTTCGACACCGTGGCCAATACCGACACCGCCACCGGGCGCACCAAGATCAAGGACGACAGCCAGTTCTGGAACTGGCAGGCCGGCCTGGTGTGGAAACCTGCGGACAACGGCAGCGTCTACGCCTCCTACGCCACCTCGGCCTCGCCAGCGGGCGGCCTGGTGGGTGAAGGCGCGGACGGCAACCCGCTGTCCGCCGGCGCCAGCGTCAGCGATTTGCAACCGGAAGAAACCGTCAACTACGAGCTGGGCACCAAGTGGGATGTGTTCAACGACCGCCTGTCCCTGACCGCCGCGGTGTTCCGTACCGAGAAGAAAAACACCCGCATCCTGGTGGACGCCCTGACCTATCAGAACGCCGGTGAATCCCGCGTCGACGGCCTGGAGCTGTCGGCCAGCGGCAAGATCACCGACAAGTGGCAAGTCTTCGCCGGCTACAGCTACCTGAAAAGCGAGCTGGTGGACGCCGGCCTCAACGGGCGTAACGGGGTCGTCAGCGCCGGTTCGAACAAAGGCAATGAAATGCCGAATACGCCGAAAAACAGCTTCAGCCTGTGGACCACTTATGAAGTGCTGCCGAAGCTGACCGTCGGCGGCGGTGCGTTTTATGTCGACGAGGTGTATGGCGATGCCGGCAACACCGTGTATGTGCCGTCCTACACCCGCTACGACGCCATGGCCAGCTACAAGCTGAGCAAGAACGTCGACCTGCAGTTGAACGTGCAGAACCTGACCGACAAGACCTACTACGACAAAGCCTACTCGGCGCACTTTGCCAACCAGGCAGCCGGCCGTACCGCCTTGTTCACCACCAACTTCCACTTCTGACGAGGTAGAACGCGACGCCTGGCGCATCCGGGCGTCGTGTAGCCGCTGCCGAAGGCTGCGATCGACCCCGCAGGGGGCGCAAGATCGTGAAATCGCTGGAGGACCTGCGGTCCTATCGCAGCCTTCGGCAGCGGCTACACCCACGCAAGCCCCATCCACTTCGGTGAGTGGGGCTTTTGTGCGTAAGAAAGAATGTTTCTCGACAACTCACGGCATAATGCGCGCCGTGGCACAGACTTAAGAACCAACGAGGCGGTCGATGTGTTGAAGAAAACCCTGTTCCAGTTGCACTGGTTTTTCGGCATCAGCGCCGGCCTGGTCCTGGCCTTGATGGGCATTACCGGAGCGACGGTGTCGTTCCAGGATGAAATCCTGCGTGCCCTCAACCCCTCCACACTGCAGGTGGAAAAGCAGCCGGCCGGGGTCCTGCCGCCCGCCGAGCTGGTGGAAAAGATCCAGGCGGCCTCGGGCAAGACCGTGTCGATGCTCACGGTGGAGGCCGACAGCGGCAACGCCGCACGCGTGTGGTTCACCCCGCCACCGGGCCAGCGCCGTGGCGAAATGCGTTATTTCGACCCCTACACCGGCGAATTCATGGGCGCCGCCCTGGGCCAGGACTTCTTCGGCCTGATGCTGCAACTGCACCGTTTCCTGGCCATGGGCGACAGCGGCCGGCAGATCACCGGCGCCTGCACCCTGATCCTGATTTTCTTCTGCCTGTCCGGCCTCTACCTGCGCTGGCCGCGCCAGGTGGCGAGCTGGCGCGCCTGGCTGACCCTGGACTGGGCGAAAAAAGGCCGCGGCTTCAACTGGGACCTGCACGCCGTGGCCGGGACCTGGTGCCTGCTGTTCTATCTACTGGCGGCGCTGACTGGCTTGTCCTGGTCCTACGAGTGGTACAACAAGGGCCTGAACAAACTGCTGGCCGACTCGCCACAAAGCCAACGCATGAAGGGCGGCCGAGGCGCGCCGCCCCAGGGCCCGGCGCCGACCGCCGACTACAACGCCATGTGGCTGGGCATCTACAGCACCGCCGGCAAGGACCTGAGCTCCTACAACATCCGCATGCCGGCGGTGGCCGGCCAGCCGGCGACCGTGTTCTACCTGCTGAAGAGTTCGCCCCATGACCGGGCGCTGAACCAGATCACCATCGACCCCAACAGCGGCGTAGTCAGCCGCCATGACCGCTACAGCGACAAGAGCCTCAAGGCCCAGTTGCTGACCAGCATCTATGCCCTGCACGTGGGCAGCTACTTCGGCATTGTCGGGCGGATCCTGGTGACCATTGCTTCGCTGACCATGCCGCTGTTCTTTATCACCGGCTGGCTGCTGTACCTGGATCGCCGGCGCAAGAAACGCCAGATCAAGGACGCGCGCCAGGGCCTGAGCGCCGACACCGGCGATGCCTCGGCCTGGCTGATCGGCTTCGCCAGCCAGAGCGGTTTCGCCGAACAACTGGCCTGGCAGACCGCCGGGCAATTGCAGGCCGCCGGCGTACCGACCAAGGTCCAGCCGCTGGCCAGCGTCAGCGAGCAGGACCTGCTCAATACCCAGAACGCATTGTTCGTGGTCAGCACCTTCGGCGACGGCGAAGCGCCGGACAGCGCCCGGGGCTTCGAGCGCAAGGTATTGGGCCGTGCCCTGTCCCTGGACAACCTCAAGTACGCCGTACTGGGCCTGGGCGACCGGCAATACCCGCACTTCTGCGGTTTTGCCAAGCGCCTGCATGGCTGGCTGGCCGAACATGGCGGCAACACCCTGTTCGCCCCGGTGGAAGTCGACAGCGGCGACAGCTACGCCTTGCGCCACTGGCAGCAGCAACTGGGCCAGTTGATCGGCCAGGCGCCGGTGGACCTGTGGCAAGCGCCCGCCTACGACAACTGGACCCTGAACCAACGCGAGCTGTTGAACCCGGACAGCAGCGGTTCGGGCGTCTACCTGCTGGGCCTCACCCCACCGCAGCCAAACAGCTGGCTGGCCGGCGACCTGGTAGAAGTGCTGCCGCGCAATTGCGCGTGGGCCATCGAGTTCTTCCTCGACGGCCTCGGCCTGGACGGCAGCGCCACGGTGCAGCTCGACGGCCTGACGGAAACCCTGACCCAGGCCCTGGCCAGCCGCCAGCTCCCGGAAAACCGTGCCCACCTGGTGGGCCTGCATGCCCAGGCGCTGGTGGATGCCCTGGTGCCGCTGGCCATGCGCGAATACTCCATCGCCTCGATTGCCAGCGACGGCCAGTTGGAACTGCTGGTGCGCCAGGAACGCCACCCCGACGGCAGCCTGGGCATCGGCTCCGGCTGGCTCACCGAGCATGCGCCGGTCGGTTCGGCCATCAGCCTGCGGGTGCGGCGCAACAGCGGCTTCCATCTGCCGGCCGAGCCTTGCCCGCTGATCCTGCTGGGCAACGGCACAGGCCTGGCCGGCTTGCGCAGCCTGCTCAAGGCGCGCATCGCCGAGGGCCAGCAAGACAACTGGCTGATCTTCGGCGAGCGCAACGCCGAGCATGACTTCTACTGCAAGGACGAGCTGCAGGAATGGCTGACCGCCGGCGATCTGCGCCGCCTGGACCTGGCGTTCTCCCGCGATCAGGCCGAGAAAATCTACGTCCAGGATCGCCTGCGCCAACAGGCCGAACGCCTCAAGCAGTGGCTGGCCGACGGCGCCGCGATCTACATCTGCGGCAGCCTGCAAGGCATGGCCTCGGGCGTGGATCAGGCGCTCAACGAAGTGCTGGGCGCCGAGGTCATCGAACGGCTGATCGAGCAAGGCCGCTATCGCCGCGACGTCTACTGACCCACTCCACGCTTCTGTAGGAGCGAAGCTTGCTCGCGATAGGCCAAAGGCCGGTAGCGGCCTTGATACCGCCATCGCGGGCAAGCCTCGCTCCTACATGACTACACCGGCTGCAACTTGCGCTCGAACACCGCCACCCCGTCCAGGTCCCGCAGCGTCACCTTCAACTCCCCACTCTGCCCTTCGATCTGCACCTCGCCGAAGAACTGGAACCCGGCGAACGGCGAGGTGTTCTGCGCCGGCGGCGCCTTCTGGAACACCACCTCCGGGCCGAAGGTCTGGTCCAGCGCGTTGGGCCCGAAACTGCCGGCATTCAAAGGCCCGGCGACGAATTCCCAGAACGGTTCGAAATCCTGGAACGCCGCGCGGTCCGGGTGGTAATGGTGCGCCGCGCAGTAATGCACATCCGCCGTCAGCCACACATGGTTGCGCACCTTGTGCTTGCGCAGGAACGCCAGCAACTCGGCGATCTCCAGCTCGCGGCCCTGGGCCGGGCCCGGATCGCCGTTGGCGATCGCCTCCCAGCGCGGCACGCCGGGGCTGACCTCGCCGTCCGGCACGCCAAGGCCGATGGGCATGTCGGCCGCCACCACCTTCCACTGCGCCTTGGAGTGCTTGAGCCCCTGCTTGAGCCAGTCCAGCTGTTCGCGGCCAAGAAACGGCTTGGCCGCGCCAAGGTTGTCGTCGTTGCCACCGCGATAGCTGCGCATGTCCAGCACGAACACATCCAGCAGCGGCCCGTAGCTCAACTTGCGATAGATCCGCCCGCCCTGGTCGGCGCTCTGCAAGCGCATCGGCGCGTACTCCAGCCAGGCCTGCCGCGCGCGCGCTACCAGGGTGTGGATATCTTTGCTGGTGTAGCGCTCATCCAGCACCTTGCTCGGCGACCAGTTGTTGACCACCTCATGGTCGTCCCACTGCCAGATCTGCGGCACCTCGGCGTTGAAGCGCCGCACGTTCTCGTCCAGCAGGTTGTAGCGGTAGTTGCCGCGGTATTCGTCGAGGGTCTCGGCGACCTTGCTCTTGGCCTCGGTGGTGATATTGCGCCACACCCGGCCGTTCTCGGTGGTCAGCTGCGCCGGCACCGGGCCGTCGGCGTAAATGGTGTCGCCGCTGTGGATAAAAAAGTCCGGCAGGCGCCGGCGCATGGCCTCGTAGATACGCATGCCGCCAATGTCCGGGTTGATGCCAAAACCCTGGCCGACGGTGTCGCCGCTCCACACAAAACGGATATCGCGGCGAGTCTGCGGCACGCTGCGCAAATGGCCGAACCAGGGCTTGCTGCGCACGCCGGTCTGCGCATCCTCGAAATACACCCGATAAAAAATCGCCTGATCGGTGGGTAAACCACCCAGCTCGACCCGCGCGGTGAAGTCGGTGCGGGCATCGGCCAGCGGCGAGACAAACTTGCGCGGGTTGCTGAACAGGCTGCGGGTATCCCACTCCACCACCATCCGCGCCGGCCGGTCGGTACGGCTCCAGACCATCGCCCGATCGCCAAGCAAGTCCCCGGACTGCACCCCATCGACCATCTTCGGCCGGTCCTTGGGCGACGCGATCACCGCCGGCGCCAGCCCCGGCAGCAACAACCCCGCACCCGCCACCTGAATCAAACGCCGCCGCCCGAGAGTGAAATCGCTCATGGTTGCTCCCTGACCACCTGTCAAAAGGCAACCTTAGTAGGCGGCGATGAAGGGGATATGACAAGGGACGGGGCTGGCAAATGACATGGCTGCAAAAACGGGACGCGGTGTTATTCCCGGCACTGGCGGATGCTGGGGGATAGGCGTTGGGGCTGCCTGTACGGCAGTGAACGACGAAGCGGCGAACAACCTCAAAAACTGGATTTTCTGAGCTGCCTATACAGCAGTGAACGCCTGTTCCGCGAGTGCAGACATTCGTTCAGGCTCGATCATCTGTGGCGAGCTGCTCGTAATCGAATGCTACCTGCCCGCCGCAGCTGTCAGCGTGTGCTCATTCAGGGTGATTCAAGGACGGAAAGGATCAGGCCCGCCATTTACTGTGGAGCAGGACAGCTCTTGGCTGCGGCCTGGAGTGCCTTGCCGTAATCCACGTAAGTTTCTGGATCGTATGGCTCTGCAGTAATCCTGAAACTCGACTTGCCCTGGTAGTTAATTCTCTGCCTAACTTTCAATGCCCACTGCCTACCATCATGCTTGGCTAGCAGATCAAAAACGTGCGAATTGAGATCGCTGTTTTCATCCAGGCCGGAGTAGAGATAGCGTAGTTTTTTGTACCAGCCGTCAATTCCAGTTATCGCTCTAATTGCCACCTTTGCCTGCTCCCTGTCAGTCTCTTTCAGGGAGTACATGTCACTGATTGTTAGCTTCCCGGTTCCTTCAAGCTCTGCTATTGGTGCTGTTAGTGGTTCACGACTGATCAAGCGCGAATATTCACAGTCAAACACCCAGCGACCGGTCTTTACATAATCGTCGGCATAGATCACCACGCCGTTGCCAAAATCCGTCTTGAATTTGCTCGTCATCAACTTGAACCCGTAGTAACTCGCGACCAGTAGTAGCGGTGAGAAAATGGCTATTGCGATCCAGAAGGGCTTACTTCGGTAGAAACTCAAAATGGCCTCCTGGTACTCCAATGGGCGTGTCGCCTGAAATCACAGGGTTGATAGCTCCCATGGTCTGGTCCTGTTTCACCAGATCCACCAGCTCCTGGAGCTGTGCCTGCTTTTACTGTGGAACAGGACAGCTCTTGGCGGCGGCCTGGAGCGCCTTTGCGTAGTCCACGTAGGTTTTGGGATCGTAGGGTTCAATAGTCACGGTAAAGTGAGACATGCCGTCGTAGCCGATTGACTGGTCTACCTCCACAGCCCATGACCGGCCAGCGTGCTGGGCGACCAGATAGAACGCATGGGAATTCAAGTCGCTACTCTCATCCAGTGCAGAGTAGAGATAGCGCAGATTCTTATACCAGTCGCGATTGCCCGTAACAGCCTTCAATGCCTCCTTGGCAGGCTGCTCGTCTACCTCTTTCAGGAGGGCATTGCCAATGGTGAGTCTCCCTACGCTTTCCAGTTCGGAGAGTGGGACTGGCAGCGACTCACGGCTGATCAACCGTGAATACTCGCAGTCGAACACCCAGCGTCCGGTCTTCACGTAATCGTCGGCATAGATCACTACGCCGTTGCCCAAGTCCGTCTTGTATACACTCGTCATTACCTTGAGTCCGTAGTTGACCGCGATCAGCAGCAAGGGAGAAATAATTGTGACGGCTATCCAGAAGCCTTTACTTCGGTAGAAACTCAAAATGGCCTCCAGGTACGCCAATGGGCGTGCTGCCTGAAATCACAGGATTGATAGCTCCCATGGTCTGGTATGTGAAGTTCAATTCTTCAAAATTATCCTGACACTCGTCTTTCAGCTGATACCGTCTCACCTGGACAGCGTGCAAGGGGGCGGCCTCCGGCCGGAGATGTTAGAGACTGAAGCCCGCAGAGGTGGAGACAGGTCGGCTGTTTGACCAGGCTCGATGCGCAGCACGAAAGCCTGGCCCGCAGCGCAGCGAAGAGCAACGCTCGGATCCAGGAAGAAATAGCTGAGCACCATGGCCAGCGGTTTTACTGTGAAACAGGGCAGCTCTTGGCGGCGGCCTGGAGCGCCTTTGCGTAGTCCACGTAGGTTTCTAGATCGTAAGGTTCGGCGGTTATTTCAAAGCTCGACTCTCCGTCGTAGCCGATCTCCTGCCAGACTTCCAGAGCCCATTTCCGACCATTCTGCGATGCTACCAAGTCAAAAGTATGGCTATTCAGATCACTGCTTTCACCTAGAAAGGAGTAGCGATAATGCAGACTCTTGTACCAGTTAGGTATCGCCGTAATTGCTCTAATGGCGTTTTTTGCGAGTCCCTTATCGGTCTCATTCAACTCATACATTTTGCCAATGATGAGTTTTCCAGTTCGTTCTAGTTCTGCTATCGGTACAGGCAGCGGTTCTCGACTGATCAACCGAGAATACTGGCAGTCAAACACCCAGCGACCAGTCTTCACATAGTCGTCGGCGTAGATCACCACGCCGTTGCCCAAGTCCGTCTTGTATACGCTCGTCATTACTTTGAATCCGTAGTTGGCCGCAATCAGCAACAAAGGAGAAAAAATGCTAAAGGCTATCCAGAAGCCTTTACTTCGGTAAAAACTCAAAGTGGCCTCCCGGTACGCCAAGGGGTGTATCACCAGAAATCACGGGATTGATAGCGCCCATGGTCTGGTAAGTGAATTCGAGTAAACGATGGCTATTCTTTCGCTCCTTTTCCAGTGTTTCCCACTTCCTGCACCATTCTTTCCCAGGTGCTGCGTTGCCACTGATTCCGCAAAGATCGCCCATGCGGCGCTCCTCGAACGAACCCCAGGTGTTCTTGTAGTCCGAGCGTCGAACAAAGGCGTGCACCTTGATCTGCAGATGATTGGCCAGCAACTGCGCCAGGCTCTCATTCGTCTGCGAAAAGAACTGAATGCCGTCTTCGACGGGGAAGTCCGAGCGATTACCCATGCCGGTCCTACAGGCGTAACTGTCGATCTGCGCCGAACTGGTAAACGCCGAAGGTAAAATTTTACCGTAGCTCAGTACATCCAAGGACATTTGGAAGTCCCCGGCAAGCTGATAGCCAAAGGCGATCCGATGCGGCACGCCGTGGCTGAATAGCGATAGGTGTTCGATGGGGGATTGCTTACGGTCCTTGCCCTGGTTCAGGTAGTCGATCAGCTCCTGGACGTTGGCCACGCCAATAAAGCCAGCACCATAGGCATCAGCGGATTCACGTGCCGCACTGAGCATTGCTTCGCTGTATGACGGGGTGAACACTACCAGCGTCCGCGCCAGGGCGGGCTTGCTGCGCTTGAATTCGGCCAGTTCGCGCACAGCCTGGCCGATGAACATCATCTGGTTGCCCGAGCTTGTGTCGTGCTGGCTGCCGGCGACTGCGATTAGCTCGGGAGTCAACGGCTCCTTCGGGGTTGTTAAGGACGAACTGCCAGGTTGCACCAGAGCGCCCGAGAGCAAGGCGCGCTGCTCCAGTTGTGGGTCGGCCAACAGCTCAGACATCAGTTGATCATTCACTGAGCCGTCCGCGCGCACGGCACCTAGCTTGGCGAAGTCAACGATAGCCTGGATTGCTGCGCCACCGAACTGGAAGCCGCCGAAGGTATCGGGGCTGCCCGAGATGATCGTTCCACCGTGACTGGTAGGGCTGCCCAGGTGAGCCATTGGGCGCCCGTTCAAGATGATCGAGGGAAACCCCATAGTGATAACCGCACCACAACCGCAGGTGTCTCCAACTCGGGCGGCGCCCATGAAGTTGATGTTTATGTCACTGGAAGCGGAGGTAATCGAGGTGGTGCCATGACCTGGAAGTGGGCAGACGTGTTTGTCGCCCAAGCGAGCAGAGGGGAGCATTTATCATCCTTGCCTTAGCTGATCCGTGGGGGAGGCTCTGATTCTTTGCAACTCCCCGAACCTAGCAAGTGGCGAAAGGCAAGGCTGTAAGACGATTCTGAACTTTGATGAGGTGGCTGTTTTGGTAGTTCGCCTCTTACGGGTCTACAGACAAAAAAACGCCCCGACCGGGATCGAGGCGAGCTCCCACTCTACCGACCATTAACGCCAGTCGTTAACGCGAGTTGGGCCATACCTTCAATGCGTTTATGGCAGCTGCCTATTCGGCAGTGAACATCCGCCGCGTGTTTCATCTCCGACATGCTGTTTTCTAAGCTGCCTATTCGGCAGTGAACATGTACTCAGGGAGACTCCGGCAGCCCTCATCTTTCTAAGCTGCCTATTCGGCAGTGAACATTTCGTTCAAGGTGTCCCGGTCGGGCTTCCTTTTCTAAGCTGCCTATTCGGCAGTGAACGCATACCATGGACCACAAAGCTATCCGCGGTATTTTCTAAGCTGCCTATTCGGCAGTGAACTAGACAAATATCCCAATAGCACCATGATTTCAAAGAGAAATCATGCTGAACACCGTATTTACCCCTCTTTTCGGGGACCTTTGTAAGTGCTTGATTTACATAGGTCCGGAATCCGCTCGGAAAAAAGGGTCAGCGTCAGGGAGCAGAGCACCGGTGCTCAGACTAGCGTCATGGATTTGCTTTGTCTGACCCGACCAGCCGCGAATATCAAGAAGGATCGCAGCCAGCGGGCCGTTGCCGATCAGCGACGATTTCCGTCGAGCAAGGCATCCACCACTCCGCGCGCCATCTCCACGGAATGCACCAACGACCAGATCAGGCCACGCTCGATACCGCTGGCGTGTTCGGTGATCTCGTCGGAAACCTCCTCGGCGGATTTAAGCAGCATGGACACGTGAAGCAACGCCTCTTCGGCGCTGATGCCGGGACGGACGGTGAAGAGCGAATCCTTACCCGCAGGCCCCGCCGCGGTGGGTTTCAAGGCTGCGAGCAACGAACCTTCCACCGGATGGTTGGCCAGCGCCTGACAGACCTGCTCATTGGCCTGGTCGTGGTCTGGATTGCGGCGTGAGAACGGCAGGGAAACGGGTGGATCGGGGACGAGTTTTTTCATGGTGTAACTCCCGAGCAATGGAGCTTTCACCCGTCGCTGCTAAACGATTGAGGGTGGCAGCTGGACGCGGGTTAGCAGACCAGGGCTCAGGAACCCGGCGCACCCGAAGGTGCCCCACGTACAGCCGCCATAACAGACCAGCCAGAATAAAATCCGACCGGGAAGGCATGGTGTCTTAATACGCCTGAGACTTACCGAGCTGCTAAACCCGATCACTGAAAAACCAGTGACAAACCCGAGGCTAGACAGCGCCCTTCCCAGACGCAAGCGGCCCGGAGTTTCTCGGAAAAGCCTTACAAAGGAAAGCGAAGCGCCTCACTTTCAGACAGCGTCTTACACGACAAACCTGTCAGCCGCGGGACCTGATCGCGAGCAAGCTCGCTCCTACAAAAGGCTCCGATATAACCGCGATCTCTGTAGCCGCTGCCGAAGGCTGCGATAGGACCGAAGGTCCTCCAGCGGTTTCAAGACCCTGCGTCCGCTTCGCGGCCGATCGCAGCCTCGCAGGCTCGGCAGCGGCTACAGGGTTCAGGGTTCAGGGTTCAGGGTTCAGGCCTGCGTTGGCGGGCGGCTGCCGTCGAGCAACGCATCCACCACGCCTCGTGCCATTTCCACGTTATGGATCAGCGACCAGATCAGGCCACGCTCCACGCCGCTGGCCCGCTCTGTGATTTCATCGGACACTTCCTCGGCCGCCTTGAGCAGGATCGAAACGTGAAGCAACGCCTCTTCAGCGCTGATGCCGGGGCGGACGGTGAAGAGCGAATCGTTACCCGCAGGCCCCGCCGCGGTGGGTTTCAAGGCTGCGAGCAACGAACCTTCCACCGGATGATTGGCCAACGCCTGACGGACCTGCTCATTGGCCTGGTCGTGTTCTGGATTGCGGCGTGAGAACGGCAGGGAAACGGGTGGATCGGGGACGAGTTTTTTCATGGTGTGGCTCCTCGACATGAAGCCACCACCCACCGCTGCTAGACGGCATAGAAAGGTGGCGGCTGTACGCGGGCTAGCAGACCGGGTCAAGGAAACCGGCGCGCCCGAAGGCGCTCCCACGCACAGCCGCCATAACAGAACACTGCAAATGGAAAATGCAGTGCTGATGGTGCGACTTGCGTCTTGACCCGGGCTGCTAGACCCGATCACCGAAAAGTCAGTGACGAACCCGAGGCTAGATAGCGCCGTTACCAGACGCAAGCGGCCCGGAGTTTCTCGGAAAAGCCTTACAAAATAAAGCGAAGAGCCTCACTTTCAGACAGCGTCTTACACGACAAACCTGTCAGCCGCGGGACCTGATCGCGAGCAAGCTCGCTCCTACAAAAGGCTCCGATATAACCGCGATCTCTGTAGCCGCTGCCGAAGGCTGCGATAGGACCGAAGATCCTCCAGCGAGCTCAAGACCCTGCGCCTGCTGCGCAGTCGATCGCAGCCTCTCAAGCTCGGCAGCGGCTACAGGGGTTAGCGCCGACCGGTAGGTCGCGCCAGGCTTTAGCTTTTGATCTTGATCCACCCGCCCCATCGGAAGGCCGAGTGGAGGCGTTCATCAGGGGGATGGCGCGCAGCGCCCCTCGACGCAGTCGAGGACATCGTATGGAGGTCGAAGCGAAGCCGACCGGAGTCGATGCCCCCTGAGGGACGCCGGAGCGAGGGAACCTGAGCGCAGCGAAGGCCGTACGCAGGGGCAAGCGTTTTTGCTTACTTTTTTGGCGTCTGAAAAAAGTGAGTCGCCGTAAGGGCGAAACCGCCAGCAGCCGTGACCGCAGAAACGGATATGTACCCCATCCAAAAAATGCAGCGCCAGAACAGACGCCATCGCGAGCAATCGAGCGTCGACCAGCCACTCCTACAGAGTCAACGAACACCAGAAACAACAATGGCGCCACTCGGACGCCATCGAAGTCAACGCAGAACAGCCGTCAAGCCTTGACCGGCTCCAGCGCCAGCTCGGTCGCCTCCGGCCGCTTCACCAGCGCGTACACCACCGCCGTCAGCAAACTCCCCGCCACAATCGCCAGCAAATACAACAACGCATGATTGATCGCATTCGGAATCAACATCACAAACAACCCACCATGGGGCGCCATCAGTTTGCAGCCGAAATACATCGACAGCGCCCCGGTCAGCGCGCCGCCGGCGATGCTCGCCGGGATCACCCGCAACGGGTCCTTGGCGGCGAACGGAATCGCCCCTTCGGAGATAAAGCACAGCCCCAGCACCAGCGCCGCCTTACCGGCTTCCCGCTCGCTCTGGGCAAACTTGCGCCGGGCGATAAAGGTCGCGATGCCCAGGCCGATCGGCGGCACCATGCCGGCGGCCATGGTCGCCGCCATCGGTGCATAGCTCTGCGACGCCAGCAGCCCCACCGAGAAGGCGTAGGCCGCCTTGTTGATCGGCCCGCCAAGGTCGACGCACATCATGCCGCCGAGCAATACCCCCAGCAGGATCGCGTTGGTGGTACCCATGCTGTCGAGGAAGTGGGTCAGGCCGGCGAGCATTCCCGCCACCGGCTTGCCCACCACATAGATCATCACCAGGCCGGTGAACAGGCTGGCCAACAAGGGGATGATCAGGATCGGCTTCAAGGCCTCCAGGCTCTGGGGCAAGCGCGCGTATTTGCTGATGGCCTTGGCCGCATAGCCGGCGATGAAACCGGCAATGATCCCGCCGATAAAGCCCGCGCCCAGGGTGCTGGCGAGCATGCCGCCGATCATCCCCGGCGCCAGGCCCGGGCGGTCGGCGATGGAATAGGCGATGTAACCGGCCAGCAGCGGCACCATCAGCTTGAACGCGGTGTCGCCACCGATCTGCATCAGCGCCGCGGCCAGGGTCCCCTCCTCCTTGAACGCGGTGATGCCGAAGAAGAAGGACAAAGCGATCATCAAGCCCCCCGCCACCACCATCGGCAGCATGAACGACACACCAGTCAGCAGGTGCTTGTAGACCCCGGTTTTCTCTTGCTTGGCCGGCGCCGCGCCAGCGCCCGCCGCTGCCGATTCCACCTGGCCTTCGGCCAGGGCCTTGTTCAGGGTCGCCTCCGATTGTTTGAGGGCGATGCCGGTGCCGCAGCGGTAGATCTTCTTGCCGGCGAAGCGCTCGGTGGGCACTTCGATGTCCGCGGCCAGCAGCACCACGTCCGCCGCGGCGATGGCTTCGGCGCTCAACGGATTGCGCGCACCCACCGAGCCCTGGGTTTCCACTTGCAGCTCGTACCCCAAGCGCTTGGCGGTCTGCTGCAAGGCCTCGGCCGCCATGAAGGTGTGGGCCACGCCGGTCGGGCAGGCGGTGACCGCCACCAGCCGGGGCGCGTTCTTGCTGGCCGGCGCCGGCTCGGCCACGGCTTCGGCCGCGGCATACACCTGGGCCTCCTCGGCGCCACGGCGCAGCACGCCGTCGACGTCCTGCAGGGCCACGGAGGGCGAACTCTGGAACACCCGCTTGCCGACAAAGCGCGACATGTCCAAAGGCCCGGTGCTGACCACCAGCACCCACTCGGCCGCTTCGAGGGTGGCGGCCGACAATTGCCGTTCCGGGTGCGCCTCGTCATGCACTTCGACGCTGGTGCTCCAGCCCTGGCGCTGGGCCGCGGCGTCCAGCAACCGGGCGCACAGCACACTGGTGACCATGCCGTTCGGGCAGGCGGTAACAATGGCTAACTTCATGACCAACCCTCTTATTGTTCTATGAGGGGATGAACACGCACCCCCTGTTCAAGCTGTGCCAACTGCGCGGCATCGGTGATGCCGAAACCGATCTGGGTCACGGCCATGGCGGCGATGGCCGTGGCGGTGCGCAGGGTCTGTTCGAAACCATGGGCGCTGAGCAGGCCGTGGAGCATGCCGGCCAGCAACGAGTCGCCGGCGCCGACGGTGCTGGCCACGCTGACCTTGGGCGGCAGCGCCTGCAAGGCCGGCGCGGCGCTGAACCAGTTCACGCCTTCGGCGCCATGGGAAATCACCACATGCTCGACGCCTTGGGCGTGCAGGCGCCTGGCGGCTGCGGCCTGGGTCGCCAGCGACAGCAGCGGGCTGCCCAGGGCCTCGGCCAGTTCCTCGGTGTTCGGCTTGACCAGCCAGGGCCCGGCGGCCAGGCCGGCGCGCAGGGCTTCGCCGCTGGTGTCCAGCGCCACTTTCAGCCCCAGTGCCTTGAGACGGGTCAGCAAGGCGTGCAGCCATTGCGGGCTGACGCCGCGCGGCAGGCTGCCGGCCACCACCACCGCGTCATGCCCCGGGGCGATCTGTTCCAGGCGTTCGAGCAGCGCCTGTTGCGCCGCCGCGTCGACCTCCGGGCCGGGGCCGTTGAGATCGGTGATGCGCCCATCCTGTTCGGCCAACTTGATGTTGCTGCGGGTTTCCCCCGGCACGCGAATAAAGGCGTCGACAAAACCGCGCCGGGCGAACAACGCCTCGAAGGCCTGGGGATTGTCTGCACCAAGAAAGCCGCTGACGGTCAGCTGATGGCCAAGGTCGGCCAGCACCTGGGCCACGTTCACGCCCTTGCCTGCGGCGTGAGTGTGCATGGCTTCGCTGCGGTTGACCTGCCCCGGTTCCAGGCGCGTCAGCTGGACGGTGAGGTCCAGCGCCGGGTTCAGGGTCAGGGTAAGAATCTTTGCCATTACATGGCCTCCACAAGGGCGCGCACATCGTTCGCGCTGCCGACGGCCAGGGCCTGTTTAGCAAGGGTTTGCGCCTGGGTCAGGCTGAGTTCGCGAATGCGTGCCTTGACCTCGGCGATGCTGCGTCCGGAGACGCTCAGTTCATCCACACCCAGGCCGACCAGCACCGGCACCGCCAGCGGATCGGCCGCCAGCTCGCCGCACACGCCGACCCACTTGCCGTGGGCATGGGCCGCGCGCACGGTGATGTCGATCAGTTGCAGCACCGCCGGGTGCAGGCCGTCGGCCTGGGCCGACAGGGTCGGGTGACCACGGTCGATGGCCAGGGTGTATTGGGTCAGGTCGTTGGTGCCGACGCTGAAGAAGTCCACTTCCTTGGCCAGCACCGGCGCCAGCAAGGCGGCGGACGGCACTTCGATCATGATCCCCAGTTGCAGGTCGGCCACCGGGATTTCCTGGCGCAGGCGCTCGGTCATGTCGCGGGCGGCGCGCCATTCATCGACGCTGCCGACCATGGGGAACATGATCCGCAGCGGGCGGTTGTCCGCCGAGCGCAGCAGCGCGCGCAGCTGGGCTTCCATGATCTGCGGACGTTGCAGGGTCAGGCGGATGCCGCGCACGCCGAGGAAGGGGTTTTCTTCCTTGGCGATCGGCCAGTACGGCAGCGGTTTGTCGCCGCCGACATCCAGGGTGCGCACCACCAGCAGCCGCCCGGCCAGGCCATCGAGCACGCGGCGGTATTCGGCTTCCTGGGTGGCTTCGTCCGGCGCTTGCGGGTGGGCCATGAAAATCAGCTCGGTGCGCAGCAGGCCAATGCCTTCGGCGCCGTTGTCCACGGCGCTGGTCACGCCCGCGCTTTCACCGATATTGGCGAAGACCTCGACGTGATGGCCGTCGGTGGTGTGCGCCAGTTGATGGCGCTGTTCGGCGGCGGCCTTGAGCCGTTGCTCGCGGGTATCGCGCTCTTCGGTGGCCCGTTGCAGGGTGCTGGCATCGGCGTCCACATGCAGGCGACCGCGCTGGCCATCGAGCAGCAGCGGCGTGCCCGGCTTGAGCAGCAGCACGCCAGCCCCGGCGCCGACCAGCGCCGGAATCCCCAGGGCGCGGGCGACGATCGCGCTGTGGGCGGTGGCGCCGCCACGGGCGGTAAGAATGCCGGCCACCCGCGCCGGATCGAGGCGCGCCACGTCCGACGGGCCGACTTCATCCATCACCAGGATGTAGGGTTCATCCGGCTCGACCGGGGTCTGCACTCCGCACAGCTGGGCCAGCACCCGGCGGCCGATGTCCCGCAGGTCGGCGGCGCGTTCGGCCAGCAGCGCATCGTGCAAGGCTTCCTGTTGCCGGGCGGCGGCTTCGATCACCGTCATCCAGGCCGCTGCGGCGCTTTCGCCCTGCTTGAGGCGGGTGTCGACTTCGTCGGTCAGTTCCGGGTCGTCGAGCATTTCCTGGTGGGTCACGAAAATCTCGCGAATCGCCTTGGCCTTGCTGCGCTGGATCAGGCCGTCGATGTCATGACGGACCTCGGCCAGGGCCTGTTGCAGACGCTCGCGCTCGCTGGCGGTGGATTCGCCGCGCAACGGGTAGTCAAAAGGCTGGATCACCTGGATATGCGCCGGGCCAATGGCGATGCCGGGCGCCGCCGGGATGGCCTGGACCAGGCTGCCGGAAGCCGGCGCGCTGATGGGCACCTCGATTTCTTCCGGCACTTCCTGGGGCGCGCTGGCTTGCGCCACCGGCTCGACTTCTTCCCCCAGCCCTTCGGCGATGGCCGCCAGCAAGGCTGGCAGGGCGTCGGCGGCGATGTTCGGTTCGGCGATCAGCTCCAGGGTCTGGCCACGGCGGGCGCCGAGGCTCAGCAGCTTGCTCAGGCTCTTCACCGAGACGGCGGAGCCCGGTGTGTCGAGGATGCGCACGCGGATCTCGCCCTCGAAGCTTTTCGCCAACTGCGCCAGGATCTTCGCCGGGCGCGCATGCAAGCCATGGGCGTTGGCCAACACGATGCGCGCGCTCGGCCAGTCGGCCGGCAGTTCGCCGCCCAGTACTTCCAGCACCGCACGGCTGCTGGTGGCCCGGCCCAGTTCATGGCCACGGCCTTCGATCAGCAGCGCGCACAGACGCTCAAGCAGGGCCTGGTGGGCCTCGCCCAGGCTGGCCAGGCAGAACAGCCCGGCCAGGGGCTGGCCGAGGTAACGAATCGGTTTGTCCGGGGTGACGAAGGCCAGGCCCGGGCGCTTGACGGTCTGCTCGCTGTGCAGCCACCACAGGCCATCGCCCAGGGGCAGCGCCTCGACCTGTTGCAGCACGGCGGCAAAACCGTTGCTGACGCAGTCGGCCTGGCGCAACAGGCGGGCGCCGCGCCATACCAGTTCTTCGAAATCTTCGGCGGCCACGCCCAGGCCGATCATCTGCGCATCCAGCGCCAGCTCCTGTGGCGCGCCTTGCAGCAGTTTCAGCAGGGCTTCGGGCGAGCTGGCGCGACGCAGGGCCTGGCCCAGGTCGGTTTCGCCAAGGGCGCGGGTCAAGAGTTGCAGCAGGCGCAGGTGTTCGTCGGATTTGGCGGCGATGCCGATCGCCAGATAGACGATCTGGCCATCGCCCCAGTCCACGCCCTCGGGAAATTGCAGCAGGCGCACGCCAGTGGCGAACACCTGGTCGCGGGTTTCCGGGGTTCCGTGGGGAATGGCAATACCTTGACCGAGAAAGGTCGAGCCCTGGGCTTCGCGGGCCTGCAGGCCAGCCAGGTAACCTTCGGCGACTAGGCCGTCGGCCACCAGTTTGTCGGCGAGCAGGTGCAGTGCGGCGGACTTATCCACGGCCGACTGGCCCATGGATATCTGCTCAATAGTGAGCTCGAGCATGCTTTCTCCTATTTAGCGCTGGGGCGCTAGGTATTGTTTTGAGTGAATCAGTCAGGCGGCGTTAATGCCACAAACGGGACCGTCGGCTTGGCAAGGCCCTGTTTCCGTTTGCTCATATTCCTAGAAAATACGCGTGCTGAAACGTTTAATCTACAATGACGGGCACGTTACTCGATAATCAATCATCCTTGAAGTCCTACCTGTCGGCTGCACGTTCCGACATTGGTCGCCTGCCCATATCGGTTAGGATTGGCGAAAATGTCGGGGCAAGCTCCAGAAAACAAGGAAAACCCGGGTTGAAACTCAGCGATATCGCCAGACTGGCCGGTGTGTCCGTCACCACCGCCAGCTACGTCATCAACGGCAAGGCCGAACAGCAACGCATCAGCAACGCGACCGTCGAACGGGTCCGGGCGGTGGTCGAGGAACATGGCTTCACGCCCAACCCTCAAGCCGCCGGGCTACGCAGTCGGCGGACCCGGACCCTGGGTTTCATCCTGCCGGACCTGGAAAACCCCAGTTACGCGCGCATTGCCAAGTTGCTCGAGCAAGGCGCCCGCGCCCGTGGCTACCAGCTGCTGATCGCCAGCTCCGACGATGCCCCGGACAGCGAGCGGCAGTTGCTGCAACTGTTCCGCGCGCGCCGCTGCGATGCGCTGTTCGTCGCCAGCTGCCTGCCGCCGGAGGATGACACTTATCGCCTGTTGCAGGCCCAGGGCCTGCCGATCATCGCCATCGACCGGGTGATGGAACCGGAGTTTTTCTGCTCGGTGATCAGCGACGACCAGCAAGCCAGCCTGCAATTGACCCGCAGCCTGCTGCAGCCCCAGCCGCGGCAGATCGCCCTGATCGGCGCCCGCCCCGAGCTGGGCATCAGCCGCGAACGCGCCGCCGGCTTCAAGCAGGCGCTGGAAGGTTTCGACGGCCAGGTGCTGATCGAACAGGGCGAAGCCTTCAGCCGCGACTGCGGGCGCCAGTTGATGGAAGCGCTGCTGGAGCGCCTGGGCCATCTGCCAGATGCCCTGCTGACCACCTCCTATGTGTTGCTGCAAGGGGTGTTCGACGCGCTGCATGACTTTCCGCTCAAGTCGCGGCCGCTGCGCCTGGGCACCTTCGGCGATACCCAGCTGCTGGACTTTTTGCCGCTGCCGGTCAATGCCATGGCCCAGCAGCACCAGCTGATTGCCGACAAGGCCCTGCAACTGGCCCTGGCCGCCATTGAAGAAGCCCATTACCAACCCGGCGTGAACGCCATCGCCCGGACCTTCAAGCAGCGCATTCACGAGGCTTGAACGTGGAACTGATCGACAGCCACACCCATCTGGATTTTCCGGATTTCGATGCGGATCGTCAGGCGCTGCTGGCTGCCAGCCGCGCCCTCGGCGTGCGGCGGATGGTGGTGCTGGGGGTTTATCAGCGCAATTGGCAGCGGCTCTGGGAGCTGGTGCAGAGCGATGCCGACCTGCACGCCGCCTTCGGCCTGCACCCGGTTTATCTCGACGAGCACCAACCGGCCGACCTGGTTGAGCTGGGCGACTGGCTGAGCCGCCTGGCGGGCCACCCGCAGCTGTGCGCGGTGGGCGAGATCGGCCTGGACTATTTTCTCGAACAGCTGGATCGCCAGCGCCAGCAGCAACTGTTCGAAGCACAACTGCAGCTGGCCGCGGACTTCCAGCTACCGGCCCTGCTCCACGTACGACGCAGCCATGCCGCGGTGATTGCCAGCCTCAAGCGCTTCAAGCTCAAGCGCGCCGGCATCATCCACGCCTTCGCCGGCAGCCGCGAGGAGGCCCGCGAGTACCTCAAGCTGGGGTTCAAACTGGGCCTGGGGGGCGCCGCGACCTGGCCGCAGGCCCTGCGCCTGCGCAAGGTCATCGCCGACTTGCCGCTGGACGCAGTGGTGCTGGAAACCGACTCGCCGGACATGGCGCCGGCCATGTACCCCGGCCAGCGCAACAGCCCGCAGCACCTGCCCGACATCTGCGCGGCCCTGGCCGAGCTCATGGCCGTCAGCCCCGAACAGTTGGCGGCGGCCAGTACCGCCAACGCTTGCGCGCTGTTCGGCTGGCCCCACAGCGCCTGAATCAGACCCGGAACGCGCTGATCAACTGCTTCAACTGCACCACCTGCGCGGACAGCTGGCGGCTGGCGTTTTCAGTCTGGTACGCGCCTTCGGCGGTGCGCTCGCCGGCGCGGTTGATCTCGACGATGTTCTGATCGATGTCGTGGGCCACCGCGGTCTGCTGCTCCACCGCCGCGGCGATCTGCTGGTTCTGGTCGACGATCATGCCCACCGCGCCGAGGATGTTCTCCAGCGCCTGCTGGACCTTTTCCGACTGCCCGACCGTGCCATTGGCCATCTGGTGGCTGATGCCCATGGCCTTGACCGCAGCTCCCACGCCGCCGTGGAGCTTGACGATCATCTGCTCGATTTCCTCGGTCGATTGCTGGGTGCGCTTGGCCAGGGTCCGCACTTCGTCGGCCACCACCGCAAAGCCTCGGCCCTGCTCGCCAGCGCGGGCCGCTTCGATGGCGGCGTTGAGGGCCAGCAGGTTGGTCTGCTCGGCGATGCTCTTGATCACCTCCAGCACCCGGCTGATGGCCTGGCTGTCGCTGGCCAGTTGATTGATCACCAACACCGACTGGTCGATCTCGCTGGCCAACTGGGCAATGCTGCCTTGCTGGGATTCCACCAGCCCGCGCCCGCTGATGGTCTCGTCGTTGACGCTGTGGGCGCTGCTGACCGCGGCCGCGGCGCTGCGCGCGACTTCCTGGGAAGTGGCGGACATCTGGTTCATCGCCGTCGCCACCTGCTCGATCTGGCTGCGCTGCCCGGCCACCGCCTGGTTGCTCTGGGCCGACACGGCTTCCACCTGCCCGGCCTGGTGCTCGACTTCGCCGACGGTCTTGCCCACTAGCTCGATCAGGTCGTGGATCTTCGCCACGGTGCCGTTGAACACGGTGCCCAGTTCCCCCAGTTCATCGCGGCTCTGGGCATCGAAGGTGACGGTCATGTCCCCGGCCGCCACCTTGTCCATCATCGCACCCAGGCGTTTGAGGGTGGTGCGGGTCGAGACATAGAACGCGCCGTAGAGATAGAAGATCAGCAGGAACACCGCCGCCAGCGCCACCACCAGCAGCACCATGTGCGTGCGGTTCTGCCCCAGCCGTTGTTGCAGTTCCTCGCCGAGGAACTTCAGGGTCGCCTCGTTGAGCTGGTAGGTCTGCGCCATCAACCCGCTGACCTGGTCGTAAAAACCCTGCCAGGGCGCATCCAGGGTATCGGCCATCACCACCTGCTCTTCGAACAGCTCGCTGGCTTGCTTGAGGCTGCCTTTACTGGCGCTGGCCTGGGCATTCAGCGCGCCCTGGGCGGCCTTGCTCGAGCCCAGCGCATCCTGCAGTTTCAGGCCGTATTCGGCCTGGAGCTTTTCGATCTGCACCAGCAACTCGTCGAAACGGGTGCTGGCGGATGAGTTGAGAAAGCCCTGGCCCAGGGAATACGCGCCCATCGCCCGCCCATCGCCGAGGACCTGGGTCACCTGGGGCGTGACGCTGGTCAGCAGTTCGCTCAACTGCCGCACATCGCTCTGGGTGTCGCGGCTCAGGCCCGACTGGCTGGCGATGATCTGGCTGAAAATCTGCGCACTGCCCAGGAGCTTGCCGATCAGCGCGCTTTTGCTTTGCAGCGAGCTTTCCGCCTGTTGCGCCTTGAAGGCGGCGATCATTTCATCGCGCTTGCCGTCGAACACGCCGATCTGCTCGGGGTCTACGGTGACGGCGACCAGGCCTTGCAAGCGCTCAAGCACGGACTTTTCCAGGGTGCCTATCTTGCTCTCGATATCCCCGGCCTTGCCGGACTGCCCCAGGGTCGCGTTGATCTGCACCATGTTGTTCAGGGTTTCCAGGTCGCGGCGCAAGGTCAGGCTGCTGCCCAACAGGTCCAGGCTTTGCAGCTCGACCTGGGTGCCCTGGAATTCACGGTAGGAATCGCGCACCAGATAAAAGTTGGTGACCAGCATCGGCAGGAAAAACAGCACGCTGATCAGGCTGAACTTCATGCCGAAGCTCAGGCGGTTCATCAGGGCAATGGCGGGATAGAGCAAGCTCTTCACAAGAAGTCTCCCTTTTTGCTTTTATTTTTATTGGCAGGTGCGCGAAGACGGCAGATAGCCACTATTTGGCGCTGCTTCTGTATAGCTCAAATCGGCAAAAGGGTTTGTAACTTAAGGTTAACCGCGGGGACGGCGGACGGATGGAAGGCTTCAGTTGCGCTGGCGAGACCGGGGCTCGCCAGCGCTCACTCGCTGCTCGTCGTCAGGGCAGCACGGTCCACAGGGCGAAACCGGCGTACCAGAGCACCGCGGCCCGCAGCAACAGTTCCCAGATCCGGTCCAGGCTGAGAATGCCGTCCGGCCCGGTGATCGGCGCAGGGATTTCCGCCGCGACCAGGCCGACCTTTTCCACCAGCTGCGCGGCGCTGATGTTCCAGTTCAGCAGTTCGTGGAGCATCACGCGGCTGACCGCGACGAAGTTGCCCACCAGGGCGAAGCTGGCCGCCAGCAGGCGTACCGGCAACCAGTCGAAGGCATGCCGCAGCTGCCCGGCGCGCTCGGCGACCGCCGGGTTCTTGCTGTGCTCGGCGGCCAGCGCCAGCAGGCGATAGCTCAATGCGGCCACCGGGCCCAGCAGGAAGTACCAGAAGATCACCGCGAAAAAGCTCTGGTAGGCCTGCCACAGCAGGTGCCCCTGAACCCGCTCGAGCAACTGCTCGCCACTGTCGGCGCAGATATCCAGGTCGCGCTTGGCGACATGCGCCGCGGCTTGCAGGTCTTCACGGCGCCAGGCATCGCGAAACGGTCCGAGTTCGCCCAGCAGGTCGCCCCGCCCCAGGCTGTAGATCACCACCAGCAGATGCACCGGCAACGCCAGCAGGCCGTAAGCCAGCGGCTCCAGTACCAGCAACAGCAACCCCAGCAGCACTGCCGGCAGCAGCACCAGCAGCGCCAGCACCCACCAGGGACGCTTGGCCAGACGCGGACTGGCCTCCTGCCCAAGCAATTGACGCAACCACGGCTCGTCATGCTGAACGCGCTGGCGCAAGGCCGAGAACTTCTCGATCCAGACCGCCAGCAACAACACCAGAAAACTCATTGTCCTTCCCCTTCGTTCAGGGCCGCGCGATAGCGTACCCAGTCGAATCCGGGCCCCGGATCGGTCTTGCGCCCCGGAGCGATATCGCTGTGCCCACAAATCCGCTGTGGGGTGATGGCCTTGAAGGCCTGCTGCAACTGCCCGGTCAAGGCAATCAGCGCGTCGTACTGGGCATCGGTGAACGGCAGCTCGTCGGTGCCTTCCAGTTCGATCCCCAGGGAAAAATCATTGCAGCTTTCGCGCCCGTCGAACCACGACACGCCAGCGTGCCAGGCGCGGTCCAGACAGGAGACAAACTGAGTCACGGTTCCGTCACGTTCGATCAGGAAATGCGCGGACACGCGCAGGTCGGCGATCCCGGCAAAATAGGGATGCTCTGTGACATCAAGACGGTTCTGGAAGAATTCCTGCACTTTGCCCGTCGCGAACTGGGCCGGCGGCAGGCTGATGTTGTGGATCACCAGCAGGGAAATTTCATCCGCGGGGCGTGCGTTGAAATTGGGTGACGGGCAATGGCGAACGCCGTGACACCAGCCGCTTGCGGGGTCCAACTGCATACCGATTCCTTCAACGAAGCCTGTGACGGCTCAGTATGCCGCGTTCCACGCCCAGGTTGCGATCACTTGCCGCGATTGAGTCGCTGCAAATTGCCGATCACCGATTCCAGCGCCCGGTCGAACAGCAAGGTGTCGTCCAGCTCACGCACGGCCCCGCGCTGAAACTCCAGGGCCAGGCCGACCCGGGTGCGCTCCAGGACCTTCATGCCGGTGCGGTTGACGAAGATGTACTTATCACCGGGTTGCACGATGGCCGCCAGCTTGCAGCGCACGCTGTTGTCCTCGTCCTCGAGGAATTCGACCCAGGCCCCCAGCCGCAGTTGTTCGACCCGCAGCAACCCGGGATCGTTGGCCGCCAGCGCCAGGGGCGCGGCCTCCAGCGGGCCCTCTTCGGCGCAGGGCAGGATGATGTGCTCCTCGACCGCGACCATCGCCGGCTGCTCGTCCGCCACACCTGGCCGATGCGGCCCGGCGTCCTGAGCAAAGTGCTCGAACGCCTGCAGGTGCAAGGCTTCCAGCTGGCTGAAGAACTCGCTGGTGGCGAACGGATCGAACGCTGCGCTGTTCAAGCCGTCGCGCAGTGCCTTGAGCAGGTCGGGCACCAGCGCCAGCAGCTGCATGGCGGCATCCGGATCGGTGTGACGCTGCACGCTCCAGATCAGTTGCTCCATGGTCTGCAGCCCCTGGCGCCATTCGCTGGACTGCTCGCCATGCTTGAGACAGGTCAACAGCAAGACCTTGCTCCAGGCCTGTTGCACGAACTCGACGACCGTCAGCGGCAGGACCTTGCCCAGCAACCCCTCGTTCAACGCCTGCTCGACGCGACGGCGCGCCAGTTCGGCCTTGGCCCGGCCCTCTTCGGCGTCACGGGTGCGCTGTTCCAGCAGCTCGCTGCGGCGCCGCTCGTCACTGGTGAAGGCGAGAAACTCGGCGAGCAGCTCGGAAAAGATCGCCGGGTCGTCGACGAAGTCGCTCAACAGCCGCTGCACCACCTGCTCGATGCGCAGGTACAGGCTATCGCGCTGATAATCGTCGCAACTGCCCCAGCCCATGGCCGCGGCGGCGATTTCATTGAGCAAGCGGCGTGCGGGATGGCTGCTGCGGCTGAAGAAACTCTTGTCCAGCACCGCGACCTTGAGCATGGGGATCTGCAAGCGGCCAATCAGGGTCTTCAAGGATTCCGGCAGGTTGCGATCGGCCAGGATGAATTCGAAGAGCATGGCCACCAGGTTGATCACGTCCTCGTCGGCCACCCCGACCACCCGCGACTTGCCGCTTTTCACGCTGACCCGGGTCAGCAGCTGTTCCAAGTGGTTGCGCAGGTCGAAATCGTCCTGGGTGCCCGCCGGCACGTAGTGCTGCAGGTGAGACAGCAGGCGCAGCAGGTCACGGGTGGAAATGGGCTGGGTTTCGGCGCTCGCCTCGAGGGTCGGCACCACGCTGCCGCGGACATGCGACAGCAGCTCCTGCAAGGCGGCGAACACTTGCTGAACGCTTTCGTCCATTTGCGCCTCGCCGGGCTCCGGCGTGGCCTGGATACTCGCGGCCGCCTGATCGATAGACCGGCGCGCCGGCGCGGGCTTGAGCTCCGGCAACACGCCCGTGGCGGCCAACAGCTGATTGGCTTCGGCGTACAGCTGGTCGGCTTCGCTGAGCACATAACGTTCGAACAGCTTGAGAATGATCAGCTTGACCTTGATCTCCACCCCCAGGCTGCGCCCAGACTCGAGGAAATACTCGCAGAGCATGGCCGGGCCCAAGGGGTTGCTGCGGTCATCCAGGCGCTTGCCCAGCAGCGCGTTCAGGCGCGCGGTGAGCTGGCCAAGGGCAAAGCCGTCACGGTTGCCGGCCTTGGCGACCATCGCCTCTAGGGCCACGGTGCGCTCCAGGTCATCCTGGCAGGTGTCAGCGGGTGGGACGTAGGCGACGGCCTGGGCGATCGCCGGCGCAGGGTCGTACTGGACCAGGCCGACAAAGGCCTCGAAGAGTTTTTCCAGGAAGCCGCGCTCAATGCTTTTGCGTTTCAGGCGCAGGTCGCGCATGGCTTCGAAAAAGGTGTTCTGGTCGACATTGTTCTGGGCCCGGTCGGCCATCTCGAACAAGGTGTCGTCGGCGTTATCGAACAGTTCCTGCAGGCCATGGCGCAGTTGCTGGGCGGCCTTGTCACGGACCTGAAGCAGAATCACAGGCAGGCGGGCGAGCGGCGAAGGGTTCGCCTGATCCGTAGCCACCTTGTGCAAAGGCACTACATTCCCGTCGTTGTGCATCCAAGCCTCCTGAAAGGTTTTCTCTGCCGCGCAATAAAAGGTCGGTCGACGCTCACAGTCGAGTCCCAGCAGGCATCGATACGCACCGCTGCATTTCAAATATTGGGGAGCCAAGCAAACGTCAAAGCTATGACGTCAATTAGAAGTCGGATTATCTGGCAAAAGCCCCTTCTTGTGCCAGCAGACTCTGCGCGGGCTTTGAAATAGTGCTCATATAGCGACCGCCCTTTCTCGCAAACGGCTCATGCCAGGCGACCAAATGCAGGTACTGGAGGGGCGCCGCCTTGGGTTCGCTTGCGCCATGGCCCTATAATCGGGCCACTTTGTTTGTGGAGCCTGCTATGCCGAATCTACGCCTCGCCGACCTGACCGCCGAAATTGAAGCCAACGTGCGCCGTGCGTTGCTGGAAGACATCGGCAGCGGCGATATCACCGCGCAACTGATCCCGGCCGAACGCCTGGCCAAAGCCACCATCATTACCCGCGAAGCGGCGATCGTCAGTGGCACGGCCTGGGTTGACGCGGTGTTCCGCCAGCTCGATCCGCGGGTCGCCGTGCATTGGCAGGTGCGTGACGGCGAGCGCGTCAGCCCCAACCAGGCGCTGTTCCACCTCGAAGGTCCGGCCCGTTCGCTGCTCAGCGGCGAACGCTGCGCCCTGAACTTCCTGCAGCTGCTGTCCGGCGTGGCCACCCGCGCGCAGTATTACGCCGACTTCGTCGCCGATACCCAGGTCAAGTTGCTGGATACCCGCAAGACCCTGCCGGGGCTGCGCCTGGCGCAGAAGTACGCGGTGACCTGCGGTGGCTGCCACAACCACCGCATCGGCCTGTACGACGCCTTCCTGATCAAGGAAAACCATATTGCCGCGTGCGGCGGTATCGCCCAGGCGATCAGCGCCGCCCACAGGATCGCCCCGGGCAAGCCGGTGGAAGTCGAAGTGGAAAGCCTGGAAGAACTCAAGGAAGCCCTGGCGGCGGGCGCGGACATCATCATGCTCGACGAGCTGAGCCTGGACGACATGCGTGAAGCGGTTCGCCTGAATGCCGGCAAGGCCAAGCTGGAAGCCAGCGGCGGGATCAATGAAAGCACCTTGCGCCCGATCGCCGAGACCGGCGTCGATTACATTTCGATCGGGGCGATGACCAAGGATGTGAAGGCGGTCGACCTGTCGATGCGCTTGAGCCTCTGACTTTCAAAAGCCTGCGCGATACCCCCAAAGAAAAACGCCAGCCCCTGAAAGGCTGGCGTTTTTGCATCAGTCGTCGATTTCGTTGAGTTCCAGGTAGTCCTGAAGGTCCATGCCCAGGGCCTCGGCCACCTCCTGATGGACCTCCAGGCGCATGGCCTTGAGCTCCTCGGGCGACTCGGCCACCAACTCCAGCACAAGCTCCCACGGCTCGATGCCGCGCGACTCCGCTTCGTCCTCGAACGCCCACTGGGCCTGCTGCTTCTGCTCCTGCGGGCTCAGGGCGCTGATTTCTTCCTGCAAGGAAGGCGTGGCAGCCAGGTACTTTTCAAGGGCTACGTCAATTCTGGCTTCTTTAGGAATCATCTCGTTCTCTCTGATCATGGGAATGGAAGATGGATCTGGATCGTTGGGATCTCTTTGCCGCAAAAAAGCGCTGTGAAAGCCGATTTATCTGGCCGTGAACCATTCGGGATCATCTGAAAACCATTCAGACAGGCTGCGAATATAGGACCTTTGTCTGCGGATGCATACGAATCGTTACAGCGCACCGACAAAAAACCTGTCCGTTCGCTCAAGGCACTTTCACGAAAAATACGTTGTTACATTCCTCTCCCGAGCCGCCTTCTTGCCCCTGGAACAAGAAGGCAAGGACGCAGTCATAGCGATGTGCCATATCGGCACTTCACAAGGAAACCCAGTGATGTTCAGCCGCACTCAGCGTTCGTCCGTCTTCCTCGCCACCAGTCTCTCCACCCTGATCCTCAGCAGCCTGTCACTCTCCGCCCAGGCCGTCGAATTCAACTCCAGCAGCGCCTCGTACTCGGACAGGATCTCGGCCCTGCACCAGGAAGTAGACCTCAAGTACACCGTCCGCCCCAGCGGCTTCACCGTGGACGACCTGCAAAAGCTGCAGGACGGCCTCAAGAGCAGCAGCGCCGAACTGGAAAAGCTCAAGGACGTCGTCAACAGCCAGGCGCGCCTGATCGAAGAGCTCAAACGCAACACCGGCAGCAGCTCCAGCTCCACTGCCAGTGAGGTGAACAACCTCAAGAAAACCACCGGCGAGCAAGCCAACCAGCTGAAAAAGCTGGAAACCCAGCTTGAAGAGTTCAAGCGCAACAGCGGCACAAGCTCCAGTTCGAGCACCAGTGAAGTGAACAGCCTCAAGCGCGTTACCAGCGACCAGGCCAGCGAACTGGACAAGCTCGGCAAGCAGATCGAGGAGCTCAAGCGTGGCAGCAGTTCAAGCTCCAGCTCGAACTCCAGCGAGCTGTCCAGCCTCAAGAGCACAGTCAGCACTCAAGCCAGCACCCTGGATAAGCTGGCGAGTCAGATCGATGACCTCAAGCGCGGCAGCAGCTCAAGCTCCAGTTCGAGCTCCAGCGAGCTGTCCAGCCTCAAGAGCGAGGTCAGCAATCAGGGCCAGAACCTGGACCAACTCAAACGCAGCCTCGAGGACCTGAGAAGCAAGGTGAAGTGATTCAAAGCCAGTAAACACGACAAAGCCCGCTCGATGCGGGCTTTGTTGTATAGAAGAATCGAGTCAGATCCGCTCCCCAGGTCTTACGCCCCCCAAAGCCACCTCACACCCGTGGCAGATGCTTGCTCACGCAATGAATGCCGCCGCCACCCGCGGCGATCGGGTCGATATTGACCTGTTCCACCACCCGCCCCGGATAAAGCCTGGCCAGCAGATCCTTGCAGTACTGGTCCGCCGCCGCGTCACCAAACTGCGGAGCGATCACCGCGCCGTTGATCGGCAGGAAGTTGATGTAACCCGGCGCGAAATCCGGGTTGTCGCGGGTATACAGGTTGCTGCGCATCCTGGTCGGCGGCGGCAGGGTGTGGACCACCAGCTTGCGGCCATCGGCGTCGGTGGCGGCATTGAGGATTTCCAGGTGCCTGCGCGTCACGGCGTAGTCGTAGGACCCGGGGTCATTGTCCAGGTTGGCGATGACCACGCCGGGCTTGACGAAGCGCGCATAAAAATCGACATGGGCATCGGTGATGTCCTTGTCCTTGATACCCGGCAACCAGATGATCTTGCGCAGGCCGAGGTTGGCCTTCAGCTCGGTTTCGATCTGCGCCTTGCCCAGCCCCGGGTTGCGGTTGTCGTTGATCCAGCAGCTCTCGGTGATGATCGCGGTGCCATGCCCGTCCACCTCGATGCCGCCGCCCTCGCCCACTAGCGCGCTACGAACGTAGTCGGCCTCCATCTCCTCGCTCAGGGTATCGGCCACGCGGGTGTCGTTGACCGAGGTCTGCTTGTCGCCCCAGCCGTTGAAGTTGAAATCCACCAGGCCCAGGCCGCCCGCGCCGTCGACCACGAAGCAGCCGCCGTAGTCGCGCACCCAGACGTCGTCCAGCGACAAGGTCAGGAAGTCGATATTGCTGGTGCCACACTTGCTCTTGGCCAATGACAGCTGGCTGGCGCGACACAGCACGGTCACCGGTTGATACTTGGCGATGGTCCTGGCCAGCAGGGCGATGGTGTCGTTCACCGCGCCCGCCCAGTCCTCCCAGACCCGGGACGACGCGCCGAAGGCCAGGATCACCCGCTCCTGCGGGCCGTGCTCGTCGGGCATGTACCAGTTGCCGGCCGAGGCGGCGAAAATGCGCGGGGCGCCAAAGCCGAGGCCAAGGGAGGCGGCGGCACCGACTCCGCTGGCCGCCATCAGCTGCTTGATGAAGTCACGACGTGTAGGCATGAGGTGTTCTCTGTTGAGTGAATCTCGAAGGGCGTGGCCACCCGGCTGCCGGGTGCCCGCCCTGCTCTGGCGGTTGCTGGCTTCAGTCGTGAAGGCTGGTCTTGAAGGTGGTCCAGGCGCGCATTCGCGCCCGCATGTCGCGCTGCGCAATGTCCTTGCCGGGGATCAGTCGCCCATAGGTGGCCGCGTCCACATAGATATCCGGATTATTGCGCATGTCGGCCGCCACCATCGGCCTGGCCTTGGCGCTGGAGGTGGGATAGCCGGTGGCGTTGCTGATCGCCGCCATGTTCTGCGGGCGCATGATGAAGTTGATCAGCGCATAGGCGTATTCCGGGTGGCGGGCATCGGCCGGGATGGCCATGGTGTCCATCCACACCGTGGTGCCCTCCCGCGGAATACGGTATTGGAAGCGCGTCCCCTTGCCAGCCTCGTCGGCGGTACGCTGGGCCTGGGTCATGTCGCCGCTGTAGCCGAGGGACAGGCAGATGTCGCCATTGACCAGCTGGGTCACCGGCTGCGACTGGAACTTGCGGATGTACGGCTTGATGCCCTTGAGCAGCGCCACCGCCTCGGCCAGTTCGTCCGGCTTGCTGCTGCGCGGGTCGTGGCCCAGGTAGTTGAGCACCACGGCCAGCACTTCGTCGGGCGAGTCGATCATGGAGATACCGCAGTCGGCGAACTTCGCCGCGACCTCGGGCTTGAAGATCATATCCAGGCTGTTCACTGGCGCATTATTCAGACGCTTGTCGATCATCGCCTGGTTCCAGGTCAGGCCGATGGTGCCCCAGGTGTAGGGCACGGTGGCATTCCGCGAATGTGGATACCGGGCCTGCAACGTGCGCAAGCCGGGCTCGATGTCATCCAGGTGCTCGAGCTTGCCCTGGTCGAGCTTCTGCAGGGCACTGGCGCGCATCAGGCGTTCGGCCACGGTGTCGCCGGGAAAGATCAGGTCATAACCACTGTGGCCGGACATCATCTTGGCTTCCAGCGTCTCGCTGCTGTCCATCACGTCGTAGATGACCTGGATACCGGTCTCGTGAGTGAAGGCAGCCAGGGTCTGCGGGGCGAAGTAGTCCGCCCAGTTGTACAGGCGCAGGACCTTGTCCTCGGCCTGGACGGCGAACTGCGAACAACCCAGGCCAAGGCCCAATGCCAACATCGACAGTTTCTTGATGAGATTCATCTTCAGGCTCCCTGGCGCGACCAGTGTTCATGGGTTCGGCAACCGTCCAGGCCCAGCAGCGGGCCGTACATTTCCGGGCGGCGATCCCGGTAGATGCCCCAGCTCAGGCGTTCCTCGGCCATGGCCGCAAGATCCAGCCGCTGTACCAGCACGCCCGTGGTGTCACGGTCAGCCTCGGCCAGCAGCTTGCCCTTGTGATCAGTGATGAAGGACGAGCCGTAGAAACTCATCCGCAACTGCGGATCGGTGGTTGCCGTCTCTTGCCCGACACGGTTGGCCGCTATCACCGGCAGGATGTTGGCGGCCGCGTGGCCACGCTGGGTCAGTTGCCAGTGGTCGCGCGAGTCCAGCCCGGCGGCGCCCGGCTCGGAGCCGATGGCCGTGGGATAGAGCAGCACCTGCGCGCCCATCAAGGCCAGGCAGCGGGCGGTCTCGGGGAACCACTGGTCCCAGCAGATGCCCACGCCTATGCGGCCGAAAGCGGTATCCCAGACGCGGAAGCCGGTATCGCCGGGGCTGAAGTACTCCTTCTCCTGGTAGCCGATGGCGTTGGGGATGTGGGTCTTGCGGTAGACGCCAAGCAGGCGGCCGTCGGCATCGGCCACCGCCAGCGAGTTGAAGAAGGCGTTGCCGGCACGCTCGAACCAGCTCAGCGGCAACACCACGCCCAGTTCTCGGGCAAGGTCGGCGAAGCGCCGGAGTACGGCACTTTTGCCATATTCCTGCGCCAAGGCCAGGTGCTTGTGGTCCTGCTCGATGCAGAAGTACGGGGTGGCGAACAGCTCCTGCAGGAGGATCAATTGCGCGCCCTTGGCGGCGGCTTCCCGCACCAGTTGCTCGGCCTGGTCGAGGTTGTCCTCCAGATTCCAGCTGCAGGCGAACTGGGTGGTGGCGACGGTCAGATGAGTCATGGCATTACCCCTTCAGCGGCCAGGCCGGTTGCTGCTGGGTGATGCAGTGCACACCACCGCCGCCGTGGGCCAGCTGGTTGATCCGCACCGGCACCACCTCACGCCCGGGGAAAGCCAGGCGCAGGGTCGCCGCGGCCTCGTCATCGGCTGCGATACCGTAGGCCGGCATGATGATCGCGCCATTGGCGATGTAGAAATTGGTGTAGGAAGCGCAGAACACCTCGGCCTCCTGGTCCACGGCATCGCTGGCTTCGAAGAGTTCGAGCATTTCGAAGCGGCGTCCCTGGGCATCGGTGGCCAGTTCCAGGGCGCGGCGGTTCTCGCGCACGACCTCGGCGTACACCGAAGATGAATCCCGGGTCGCGTCCACCAGCAGCACACCGGGTCGGGCGAAGGCGCAGACGCCGTCGACGTGGCCGTCGGTCATGTCGCCGGTCACGTAGTTGGGATCGCCGGGCAGCCAGATGGTTTTCTTCACGCCCAGCAGGCGCGCGAAGATCTCCTCCATTTCGGCCTTGCTCATGCCGGGGTTGCGGTTGCCGTTGAGCAGTACCGATTCGGTGGTGATCAGGGTGCCCTGCCCGTCCACATGGATGGCGCCGCCTTCGTTGGTCAGCGATGTGTCGAAGCATTGCAGGCCGAGGCTGTCGAGGATCCGCCGCGCCAGGCTTTGGTCCAGGTCGCAAGCCGACTTGCCGCCCCAGGCGTTGAAGCGCCAGTTGACTCCGGCCGTGCCCAGGCGCGGATGGCAGACGAAACTCGGGCCGGAGTCGCGGCACCAGCTGTCGTTGATCGCCAGCTCGACCAGCTCGATATTCGCTCCACACAACTCACGGGCTCGCGCCACTGCGCAGGGGTCAACCACCATCTTCACCGGTTCGAAACGGGCGATAGCGTTGGCCACACGGGCAAAGTCGACCTGCACCTCGGCCAGGGTCACGCCCCAGCTGTTTTCCCACAGGGCCTGGTTATGGGGAAAAGCCATCCAGGTGGCGGCGTGCTGTACCCATTCGGCGGGCATGAACCAGCCGTTCTGCGCATCGTTGAATTGCATACAAGTGCCTTCAGTTAAGATTTTGTTATCACTGAAAACCGCGACCGCGGCCATGACTTGTATGCTAGGCCTGTAAAAACGACCGAACAAACGATAGATTTTGTCGAATTCTGATTAGCTGGGCTTATCAATCATGCTTAAACACTGGCCACCCCTGAATGCCCTGCGCGGCTTCGAGGCCGCCGCCCGCCTGGGCAGCTTCCACAAGGCCGCCGAAGAGCTGCACCTCACCCAGTCGGCCATCAGCCAGCAGATTCGCAGCCTGGAAAGTTTCCTCGAACAGCCGCTGTTCTTCCGCAACGGCCGCAGCGTGGCCTTGACCGATGCCGGCTTCGACCTGCTCAGCACCACCCAGTCGCTGTTGCAACAACTGGCCGTGGGCATCCGTCGCCTGGACCAGTACCGCAAACCCAATCAACTGGTGGTCAACACCACCCCGGCCTTTGCCCGCCACTGGCTGGTGCCGCGCCTGGCGGACTTTCACCGGCTTCATCCGCAGGTTGACCTGTGGCTGCTGACCACCGACGAAACACCCGACATGGCCACCCAGACCATCGACATCGCCGTGCGCGACGACCTCAGCGCCCAGGCCGAATGCAGCTTTCGCGTGTTGCTGGAAGACCGCCTGTACCCGGCCTGCCATCCCGCCTTGCTGGAACAGGCAGCGGACGCGCGCACCACCCTGCACGGCGAGCGCGAGATGGACTGGAGCCATTGGCAGGTACAGGGCGGCATCGACGTCGGCCAGCACAGCCAGGGGCTGAACTTCTCCGACCCCGGCCTGTTGCTGGACGCCGCCAGCCAAGGTTTGGGGATAGCCCTGGTCAGCCAGCTGCTGGCCGGCCGCGCCCGGGATCAGGGGCTGCTGGTGGCGCTGGCGGAGCAGACCGTACGCGGCCCGAACTGGAGCTGGCTGGTGCACCGCGACAGCGAAGGCGATGCCCTCACCCGCAGCTTCTGCGACTGGCTGGCCGGGGCCCTTGGCAAGGCTTGAGCAGGTTTCCTGGCGGAGCCGGGACATCCATCAATCGCCCGGGCACACATCACGAACACCAGAAACGACAAAGCCCGCACTGGGCGGGCTTTGTAGGTATCTGACAGGCATTCATGGATTGCTTGAAACGGCTGACTGGTGCCCGAGACAGGAATCGAACCTGCGACCTTCGCGTTACGAGTGCGCTGCTCTACCGGCTGAGCTACACGGGCGCTGGGCTAAACCTAGCACCGGGACCGGGGTTTTGCCATGTCACCCGCCCGACAGGGAGCAAGGCACAAACGGCACATAGCAAAACGCCCCGAACCAGTCGGGGCGTCTGCTTGTTCAGCTTACAGCGTCAGGGGTCTTAAACGCCCGAAGCCTTGGCTGCTGCCACGTCTTTGATGGACAGCTTGATACGGCCGCGGTTGTCCACGTCCAGCACCAGCACTTCCACTTCCTGACCTTCTTTCAGGATGTCGGTCACTTTCTCGACGCGAGCATCGCTCAACATGGAGATGTGAACCAGACCGTCCTTGCCAGGCAGGATGTTGACGAATGCGCCGAAGTCGACGATGCGCTCAACCTTGCCAACGTAGATCTTGCCGATCTCGGCTTCCGCGGTGATACCCAGAACGCGCTGACGCGCAGCTTCTGCGGCTTCCTTGGTTTCGCCGAAGATCTTGATCGAGCCGTCGTCTTCGATGTCGATCGAAGCCTTGGTCTCTTCGCAGATCGCACGGATGGTCGCGCCGCCTTTGCCGATGACATCACGGATTTTGTCGGTGTCGATCTTCATCGCGATCATGGTCGGAGCGTTGGCCGACAGTTCGGTACGCGACTGGCCAATGATCTGGTTCATCTGGCCGAGGATGTTCAGGCGAGCTTCCAGGGCCTGGCCCAGGGCGATCTCCATGATTTCTTCGGTGATGCCCTTGATCTTGATGTCCATCTGCAGCGCGGTGACGCCTTTAGCGGTACCGGCTACCTTGAAGTCCATGTCGCCCAGGTGGTCTTCGTCACCCAGGATGTCGGTCAGGACGGCGAATTTCTCGCCTTCCTTGACCAGGCCCATGGCGATACCGGCAACCGGTGCCTTCATCGGCACGCCAGCATCCATCAGTGCCAGGGAAGCACCGCACACGGAAGCCATGGAGCTGGAACCGTTGGACTCGGTGATTTCCGATACCACGCGGATGGTGTAGGGGAACACGTCGGCGGCTGGCAGCATGGCCTGAACCGAACGACGGGCCAGACGGCCGTGACCGATTTCACGACGACCAGCGCCACCCATGCGACCACACTCGCCCACCGAGAACGGAGGGAAGTTGTAGTGCAGCATGAAGGGGTCTTTTTTCTCGCCTTCCAGGGTGTCCAGCAGCTGTGCGTCACGGGCAGTACCCAGGGTCGCGACGACCAGGGCCTGAGTTTCGCCACGGGTGAACAGGGCCGAACCGTGGGTCTTCGGCAGAACGCCGACTTCGATGTTCAGCGGACGTACGGTGCGGGTGTCGCGGCCGTCGATACGTGGCTTGCCGTTGACGATGTTTTCGCGAACGGTGCGGTATTCGATTTCACCGAAAGCGGCTTTGACGTCGCCGGCGGAAGGCTGGCCTTCTTCGCCGGACAGCTTGGCGACGACCTGGTCTTTCAGCTCGCCCAGGCGTGCATAACGGTCGGCCTTGACGGTGATGGTGTAAGCCTGGGAGATCGCTTCGCCGAACTCGGAGCGGATAGCGCCCAGCAGGTCGGTGGCTTCTGGAGCCGGAGCCCAGTCCCAGGTTGGCTTGGCGGCTTCGGCAGCCAGCTCTTTGACGGCCTGGATAACGGCCTGGAATTCGTCGTGGGCGAACAGTACGGCGCCCAGCATCTGGTCTTCGGTCAGCTCTTTGGCTTCCGATTCAACCATCAGTACCGCTTCTTCGGTACCGGCTACGACCATGTCCAGACTAGATGCCTGAAGCTGCTCGTAAGTCGGGTTCAGCAGGTAGCCGGTGCTTTCATGGAAAGCAACGCGGGCAGCACCGATCGGACCATCGAAAGGAATGCCGGAAATCGCCAGCGCGGCCGAGGTACCGATCATCGCAGCGATGTCCGGATCGGTCTTCTTGCTGGTGGAAACCACGGTGCAGACAACCTGCACTTCGTTCATGAAGCCTTCTGGGAACAGAGGGCGGATCGGGCGGTCGATCAGACGCGAGGTCAGGGTTTCTTTCTCGGAAGGACGGCCTTCACGCTTGAAGAAACCGCCAGGGATCTTACCGGCAGCGTAAGTCTTTTCCTGGTAGTGAACAGACAGAGGGAAGAAACCCTTGCCTGGATCGGCTTGTTTGGCGCCAACCACGGTCACCAATACGCTGACGTCGTCGTCAACGGTGACCAATACTGCGCCGGAGGCCTGACGGGCGATACGGCCAGTCTCGAGGGTAACGGTCGACTGACCGAACTGGAATTTTTTGATTACCGGGTTCACGGTGTCCTACCTTCTTTGTGGCTCTTGGGGGAACTGGTTTCTTGCGAAATTCTTGGGCAATCCCGGGAATCGGCCCGGCCTTTATTGTCCAGGTAAAACTACGGTCCAGATAAAACTTGAGGCTGGGAGCCTGCCATGCGCCTGGGGGAAACCCACTGACGCACGGCAAACAACCAACCTCTAGCGCAATCGCTGATTAGCGACGCAGACCCAGGCGACCGATCAGAGCGCTGTAACGGCTCAGGTCTTTGCCTTTCAGGTAGTCCAGCAGCTTACGACGCTGGTTAACCATGCGGATCAGACCACGACGGGAGTGGTGGTCTTTACCGTTGGCCTTGAAGTGACCTTGCAGTTTGTTGATGTTGGCGGTCAGCAGTGCAACTTGCACTTCTGGCGAACCAGTGTCACCAACAGCTTGCTGGTAGTCGGTTACGATTTGAGCTTTTTCTTCAACGCTGAGTGCCATTTGGCTTTCCTCTCAAAAGGCAGCGTTCCGAGAAACGCCACCAACAGGCCAGGGACAAATCCCCGTATCTATAAATGAGCTGTGACCGTGCCTGTTAACAGCCACCCTCTCCAGCCTGCGGTTACACAGGCTGGTTCCGGTCATTCCGACCGAATCAGTCGACGCGGCGCGATGCGCCCGTCTTCGCTCACTTCACCGATACCGATAAAGCGACCGTTGTGATCCTGTACCCGCACCATGCCGAACTTCGGTGCATCGGGAGCCCGTACCGGCTGGCCGTTGAGCCAGTAGAACGCGCTGTGTTCGGAGAACTGCAGCAGCGGCCAATCCAGCAGGCCGCTGTCCGATGGCATCAGGAAGCGATCCACCGCTTCGTTGCCGCCTTCGGCATGTACCGCTTCAAGCTCTTCCAGCGTGACGGTCTGGACCAGACTGAAAGGGCCGGCCTGGGTGCGACGCAGTTCCGCGACGTATGCACCACACCCCAGCTTCTCACCGATATCCTCCACCAGGGTGCGGATATAGGTGCCCTTACTGCAGTCCACCGCTAGCCGCGCAGTATCGCCTTCAAAGGCCAGTAATTCCAAGCGCGCAATAGTAACAGAACGCGCTTCGCGCTCCACCACTTCGCCTGCACGGGCCAGCTTGTAAAGTGGCTGGCCATCACGCTTGAGGGCCGAGTACATCGGCGGTATCTGGCTGATTTGCCCACGAAATTCCGGCAGCACCGCCTCAATATCGGCGCGACCAACGGTCACTTCGCGAGTCTGCAGGACTTCACCCTCGGCATCGGCCGTGGTGGTGGTCTTGCCCAACTGCATCAGGGTTTCGTAACCCTTGTCGGAATCGAGCAGGTATTGCGAGAACTTGGTCGCCTCGCCAAAGCACAACGGCAACACGCCGGTGGCCAGGGGATCGAGGCTGCCGGTATGCCCGGCCTTCTCGGCGTTGAGCAACCAGCGGACTTTCTGCAGCGCCGCGTTGGAGGTGAACCCCAGCGGCTTGTCGAGCAGGATGATACCGCTGACGTTACGACGGATACGCTTGACCTGAGCCACCGCTTACTCCTTGGCGTCTTCGGGTGTAGCGGCGTGCTGGCTGTCTTCGGCCACGGCGCGCTCGATCAGGGCCGACAGATGCGCACCCCGCACGACGCTTTCGTCGTAGTGGAAGTGCAGCTGTGGAACGCTGCGCAACTTCATCTCGCGAGCCAGCTGCATACGCAGGAAGCCGGCGGCCGAATTGAGCACCTTGATGCTCTGAGCGATATCGTCAGCGTTGTCCTGGCCCATCACGGTGATGAAGATCTTGGCGTGACCGACGTCACGGCTGACTTCAACGGCGGTGATGGTGACCAGGCCGACGCGCGGATCTTTGACTTCACGACGGATCAGCTGAGCGAGCTCACGCTGCATCTGGTCGCCGATACGTTGGGTGCGGCTGTATTCTTTTGCCATGTCTTGTTACCTGTTGCTGCCTCGCGGTGAAACCCGCAAGGTCTGAAAGCGGCAAACGCCCGGCCTGACAGAAGCCAGACCGGGCGTTGCGTTTAGAGTCCGGACGATGCGCCGTGCATTTGCATGCAACTGGCCACCATGGCTCTTGAAGTGCGCGAGTTAGAGGCTGCGAGCAACCTGAACCTTCTCGAAGACTTCGATCTTGTCGCCGACTTTGACGTCGTTGTAGCTCTTCACGCCAATACCGCATTCCATGCCGGCACGCACTTCGGAAGCGTCATCCTTGAAGCGGCGCAGGGATTCCAGCTCGCCTTCGAAGATAACGATGTCTTCACGCAGTACACGGATTGGACGGTTACGGTGAACGACACCCTCGATCACCATGCAACCGGCGATCGCGCCGAACTTCGGCGAACGGAACACGTCACGAACCTCGGCAACACCCAGGATGTTCTCCCGAACGTCGCTGCCCAGCATACCGGTCAGGGCTTTCTTGACGTCTTCGATGATGTCGTAGATCACGTTGTAATAACGCATATCCAGACCTTCCTGCTCGACGATCTTGCGAGCACCGGCATCGGCACGCACGTTGAAGCCGAACAGTACAGCGTTGGAAGCCAGGGCCAGGTTGGCGTCGCTTTCGGTGATACCACCGACGCCGCCGCCGACTACGCGCACTTGCACTTCGTCGTTACCCAGGCCGTTCAGAGCGCCTTGCAGGGCTTCCAGCGAACCACGGACGTCGGATTTGAGGACGATGTTGAGCGTCTTCTTCTCTTCCTGGCCCATGCTTTCGAAGATGTTTTCCAGCTTGCCGGCGTGAGCGCGAGCCAGTTTGACTTCGCGGAACTTGCCTTGACGGAACAGAGCCACTTCACGGGCTTTCTTCTCGTCGGCAACCACGCTCATCTCGTCGCCAGCGTCCGGGGTACCGTCCAGGCCGAGGATCTCGACCGGAATGGCCGGACCTGCTTCCTTGATCGGCTTGCCGTTCTCGTCGAGCATGGCGCGCACGCGGCCATAGTTCGAGCCGACCAGCACCATGTCGCCTTGACGCAGGGTACCGTCCTGAACCAGTACGGTCGCCACCGGGCCACGGCCCTTGTCGAGACGCGATTCAACCACGACACCACGGCCAGGAGCCGAAGGAGTGGCGGTCAGTTCGAGCACTTCGGCCTGCAGCAGTACGGCTTCGAGCAATTCGTCGACACCAGTACCCATCTTCGCGGAAACCGGAACGAATGGAGTATCGCCACCCCAGTCTTCGGAAGTCACGCCGTGAACCGACAATTCGCTACGGATGCGATCAAGGTCGGCACCCGGCTTGTCGATCTTGTTCACTGCAACCACCAGAGGTACGCCAGCCGCCTGAGCGTGCTGAACGGCTTCAACGGTCTGCGGCATCACGCCGTCGTCCGCCGCAACCACCAGGATCACGATGTCGGTCGCCTTGGCACCACGAGCACGCATGGCGGTAAACGCGGCGTGACCAGGGGTATCGAGGAAGGTGACCATGCCGCGTTCGGTTTCAACGTGGTACGCACCGATGTGCTGGGTGATGCCGCCGGCTTCGCCAGCCGCTACCTTGGCACGACGGATGTAGTCGAGCAGCGAGGTCTTACCGTGGTCAACGTGACCCATTACGGTCACTACTGGCGCACGAGGAACCGCTTCACCTTCGAACTTCAGGGACTCGGCCAGGGAATCTTCCAGGGCGGTGTCGCTGATCAGGGTCACTTTGTGGCCCAGTTCTTCAGCAACCAGCTGGGCAGTTTCCTGGTCCAGTACCTGGTTGATGGTGGCCGGCGTGCCCAGCTTGAACATGAACTTGATGATTTCGGCAGCCTTGACCGACATCTGCTGGGCGAGATCGCCAACAGTGATGGTTTCGCCGATCTTCACTTCACGCACGACCGGGCCGGTTGGGCTCTGGAAACCGTGAGCATTGCGTTTCTTCAGCTTGGCCTTGCCGCGACCACCACGACGGAAGCCATCGCTTTCTTCGTCGGTGGTACGTGGGGCAACGCGTGGAGCCGGAGCTTTTTCCTTGACGGAAGCACGATGCGGAGCGTTTTTACGCTCGCCATCGCCACCACGACGGTTGTCGTCGTTACGGCTCTTGTCCGGGCGACGCTGCTCGTCCTTCTTGCGCACTTCAGCGACCGGCGCTGGAGCGACAACAGGAACATCTTCAACAATCGGCTCGGCAACCACCGCAGGTGCGGCAACCGCTTCAACGGCAGCAGGTTGCGCAGCAGCAGGCTGGCGACGCGCTTCTTCTTCGGCGCGACGCTTGGCTTCTTCTTCAGCCTTCTGACGTGCAGCATTTTCTACTGCGCGACGTTCTTCCAGTTCACGCTGGCGCTCGGCTTCGATTTCTTCCGGGCTGCGCTGTACGAAGACTTTCTTCTTGCGTACTTCAACGCTGATGCTTTTGCTGCCGGCCACACGCAGGGTGCTGGTGGTTTTACGCTGCAACGTGATCTTGCGCGGTTCTTCCACTTTCGCCTTGTGGCTGCTCTTCAAGTGAGTCAGCAACGATTGCTTCTCACTGTCGGTCACATGTTCCTCGGCGGCGGTGTGCGGCAGACCTGCCTCACGCATCTGCTGCAACAGGCGCTCTACCGGTGTTTTGACCTCATCGGCCAGTTGTTTCACCGTGACTTGCGTCATGCACTTCTCTC